>WNEZ01000597.1_pt1 | contig 84420 bp, 67 predicted proteins | sample 5400521 | NCBI WGS metagenome assembly WNEZ01 (sample SAMN13153339, study PRJNA577476) | soil metagenome | isolation source: 120 cm saprolite under Douglas fir tree site 2 hole 1 replicate 1 | place: USA:California | collected 2015-04-18
AAACTCTGACACGGCCTCACTTTATCCAGAGTTGCCACGATCTTTGCCGTCCCACACCAGCTTGATCGTACACGCTCCGACTCGAATTAATTTTCATGTCGATAGGTGGGCCGCAGGCCCATGCGAAACTCTGACGTAATGCGATTAAGTAAGGGTTGCCGACCATCCAGAATCGCGCTTCGCTTCCCACAAGGCCGTTTCTTTTGTGGAACCCTGGAACCACGGCTGATCCCCGCTTGACAGAGACTGCTCACCATTCGACACTCACATAGTCTAACTATGTCATGGGGTGATGATTTGCACCGAGACGAGATTCCTCCTGGAACGCTTTATCTGCTGATCTTGAAAACTTTGGCGCGCTCCGGCGAGATGCATGGATATGAGATCGCCAATTCTATTCAGCGGATATCGGATGACGTTCTCCAAGTCGAAGAAGGCTCGTTGTACCCCGCGTTGCAGCGGATGCTCATCAAGGGATGGGTGACCGCGAAGTGGGGCACGACGGCTGGCAACCGCCGCGCTCGTTACTACCAGCTGACTGCAGCAGGCCGCAAACAATTGGCCGTCGAGATGTCGCAGTTCGAACGCGTCATTGGCGCGATCACGCGTGTGATTGAAGCGGTCTGAAAGGAGTTCTGTCATGAACTGGCTGCGCGAAGTCGCAAGACGACTCCGCATGCTCGTGCATCAGCGCCAATTCGATGCGGACCTCGAAGAAGAGATGCAGCTGCATTTGGAGCTGCGACAGCAGGAACATGTCGAGTCGGGCATGACCGCAGACTCTGCTCGGGCCGCCGCCCGGCGTCGGTTTGGCAACGTAGCCGCGCTCAGGGAGAAGAGTCACATGGCGTGGGGCTGGGAATGGTTCGAGAACTTCGTGCAGGACGTGCGCTACGGCCTGCGCATGCTGCGCAAGTCTCCCGGCTTCACCGCCGTTGCGGGGCTGACGCTGGCGCTCGGCATTGGGGCGAACACCGCAATATTCAGCGTGATTGACAGCGTACTTCTAAGTCCGCTCCCCTACCCGGAGCCACAGCAGCTCATCGCGACGAAGCAGAACGATTCGTTGCAAAACGTGATCGATATCCAGCGACAGACACGCACGCTTTCGCAAGGAGGTGCAGTCAACATCGAAGCAATGGACTACACCGGCGGAACCGAACCCGAACAGATTCTCGCGGCATATGTCGATGCTGGGCTGCTTGAAACGCTCGGGGTTCCGCCGATGCTGGGCCGCATCATTACAAGAGACGAGGACGTAAGCGGCGGACCCCGAAACATCGTGGTGAGTTACCATTTTTGGCAGAACTTTCTGAGCAGCGACCCTCACGCCTTGGGAAAGACGATCCCCCTGAGTGGAAACAACTACACCGTGATTGGCGTAATGCCAGCGGGCTTTGCCTTGCCCAGGGAACATGCGGATGTGTTCGTTTCGCTGTGGGTGGCTTATCCGGAGGCTGCTCCTTACCGCGGCGTGCATTTCATGAGGACCTACTGGCGGCTGAAGCCAGGCATGACGCTCTCGCAGGCGCAGGCGGACATGTCCACAATCGACCGCCGGCTCGCAGAGCAGTATCCCGACAACGAGAGAGATCGGAAGACGTTGCTCGTCCCCTTGCATCAATGGTTGACGGGCGACGTTCGACCGGCGCTGCTGGTTCTCTTCGGAGCCGTGGGATTAGTGCTGCTGATTGCCTGCGCGAATTTCGCTGGGCTGCTGATGGCCCGTGCGATTGCGCGTCAGCAGGAGTTTGTGATTCGTGCGTCGCTTGGCGCGGGAAGGAGTCGGCTGATTCGTCAAGCACTGACCGAGAGCGGGATTTTGGCGATCATCGGCGGTGCTGCCGGCCTGTTGCTTGCGAAATGGGGCACGGGTTCTCTGGTCTCGATCAAACCAGCGGCGCTGGAGCGTTTCAGCGGGATTCAAATGGATGCGCACGTGTTCTTGTTCGTCTTCGGTATTTCACTCCTGACGGGCGCCGTCTTCGGACTCATGCCCGCCTGGTCTGCGGCGCGTGCGGACGTCGCAGAATCGCTCAAAGAAGGTGCGCGAGGTCCAACAGCAGGTCCCTTCAGTCGAGTGTTGCGGCAATTGTTGGTTACCGCAGAATTCGCCCTGGCGCTTATTCTTCTCGTTGGGGCCGGCTTATTGATCAAAGGGTTCTCACGGCTCCGCTCTGTGAATCCCGGGTTTAATCCAACAAACGTAATAACCATGCATCTGCAATTGCCGGCCACACGCTACGCGAAGATTCCACCCCAAACGGAGTTCCGCCGCCAGGTGCTCGCACGCCTAAATTCGCTGCCGGGCGTCGACGCCGCGATGGTGACGGACATTCCACTTGGCGGAAATTACGTGGGCCACAGTTTCGTCATCGATGGGCGCCCCCCGGTACCCGTGGGCGCCGAACCCGAAACGCAGACCCTCTCGGTGATGGGCGACTACTTCCGTGTGATGCAGATCCCGATTCGCGCGGGGCGCAGCTTCATGGCTATGGATCGCGAAGGACAACCGCTTGTGGCGGTCGTAAACGAGGAAATGGTGAGGGAGTTTTTCCCGCACGAAAACCCCCTTGGTGCGCGTATCGATTGGTCGCGAAGAGAAGGACCGCATCAGTGGATGACCATCATAGGGATCGCGCAAGACGCGAAGCATTCCGGACTCAATCAACCGGTCGATCCCGCCGTATACGCTCCGTTTCCGCAATCCGACGAGGCCTGGAGACGGTGGATGACGCTTGCCATTAGAACACCTGGCGCGTCCGCTGCGCTCATCGAAGATGTGAAGAAGCAGGTTTGGAGCGTAGACAGCCAGATTCCTGTGAGTGAAGTTCACTCCATGGAAGACCTGATGGGTGTTTCGCTGGCGCAGCAACGTTTCAACATGTTGCTTCTCGGACTGTTCGCTGCGCTCGCGTTGATTCTCGCAGCAGTGGGAATTTACGGGATGATGGCTTATCGTGTCGGCCAGCGCATGCACGAGATCGGCATCTACATCGCTCTCGGAGCCCAGCGGCGGGACGTGCTACGGCTTGTGCTGGGTGACGGAGCGAAGCTCGCATTCTTTGGCATCGCGATTGGCATCACGGGTGCAATGGCCCTTACGCGGGTGATGACAAGCCTGCTCTTTGAAGTTACGCCGACGGACCCGGAAACCTTTGCAGTTGTGGCGATCCTGCTTGCCATCGTTGCGCTGGCGGCTTGCTACGTGCCGGCACGCCGCGCCATGCGCCTCAGTCCGATGGTCGCCCTTCGCTACGAATAAATCACGGTTCTGCGAACCACTAATCCTTAAGAAAATTCTCTGCCTGATGTAAAGAACTTAGCCGCCACGTAGTAATTCCAACGGCGGTGAGGGCCAGCCGTCCAATCTAGATATGGAACGGAAGAAGGAGAAACACATGCGTAGAGAAAACTTGGCAATCGGACTCCTTACCATGCTGAGAGTTGAGAGGCATGCCTCGAATTCTGCGAGGCGTAGGCAGGGAAGCGTGGCGAAACTAATGGCTATCCTGTTCATTTCCGTCGCGGCACGAGCAGCGCCGGCACTCGATCCGTCTCCCGAACAGGTGATCAAAATCGTAGGGCAGATTCAGCGGGCCGACTATGAGGGCGACCGCGCCGCTCTGAAGCGACTATATGAAGAACTAACGCCTGTTGCACAGAGCACGAAACTTGCCTCCCGTGTGCGATATTGGCGGGGATTTGCGCTGTGGCGTAGGGCTATGAATGGATTCAACGAATCGGCTGATCCGAAGGAGTTGGGAGAAGATCTAAAGCAGGCGGCCAACGAATTCAATGAAGCACTGCGAATAGATCCTGGATTTGTGGATGCAAAGGTTGGGGCAGTATCGTGCCTGAGCGATCTCATATTCCTAGACCAGAAGAACGCTGCGCGCGTGCAGGAACTAGTAGCGCAGGCGGTGCCATTGCGCAAGGAGGCCGAAGCAACAGAACCCGACAACCCCCGCCTCCTTTGGGTGCTTGGTCCCATTTGTTGGTATGCTCCCCCAGAACGTGGATGCAGCCAGGACAAAGCGATGGAGATGGAGAGGAGGGGCTTGGAAGCGGCTCGGAAACTGAGAGGAGTGACGAGCGATCCACTGGAACCCTCCTGGGGGGAGCCGGAATTGTTGGCTGCTCTTGCATGGACCAACCTGCACCGAACTACACCGGACCTGACCGCAGCGGAGCAATATGCGCGTTCGGCGCTTGAGCTTGTCCCCTACTGGCATTATGTGCGGGACATTCTGATTCCACAGATCCAAGAGGCCAAGAAGAAACCGTACTAGGGAGTCCGAATCGCGCTCCGCCCGAGTCACGGGCAACCCTTCCATAAATCTGGTAAGGGAAGGGTTGCCGACCATCCCCCCGGAACCGTCACCTGGGTTTGCCGCCTAACACCAAAGTGCGCTCTCAGGCGCGGTTGCCCTGAAAAACGTAAGACATCACATCCTCAGTAGAGGCAAGCCATGAATGGCTTGGAAATACAGAAGTGCAATGAGCAGGGCATACGCGCCAGAAAGAGCAAGGACATAAGCGGTTTTCTGACTGATCGTCCAACTTCTCTGCCTGCTGATTAGGAAAGCAATTATTGGCAATACCTGCAGGGCGTGCAGACCTAGAAAATGCGCCGCTCGCAAGTCTCCGCCTTTTGTACTCCAATTCACGATGGGAAGTCCTGGACCTCCATCCTTGACGCCCACCGAATGCGATCCGTGGGTGATCATGATGCCTCCAATGCCAGAAGCCGCAAGAAAAATAACCAGCCCTGACCGAATACCGCAAAGGTAGGGACTCGATACGTCGTATCTTCCTGTCAAGAAACAGATCAGCAGTATGAGAGCTAAAACACTGTTGAGCGCGATCATACTGCCCATGATGGAGAAGATTGCAGCATCAAATGGAGTGTTCACGTTGTAGTGCGAAGTCGTTCCCCGGGCTGCTTGTGCCGTAATGCAGGCGATTTCGGTCAGCATGGAAATCGCAATTCCCCAACTGATAGTTCTCTTTGCCCAACTCGGCAGGCGCAGGTATTCCAGCAACCATGCGACTGTCCAAACGTAGATCGCGATGGACATCGCAAACTTGATGGGCTTAATCCAGACATTAATACCCATCACGAGCTGCGAGTCGAAAGGGAAAATCACGAGCACGCCAGCCAGCAATGCAAGCTGAATCCAGCCGGTTATGGCAAGGACTCTACTGCGGCGATAGAGCTCACGGAGGAACTGACCTAGTCTGTTGAAACGAGGACTCGCAGGTGTAGCGGGTGTGGTCATTTTTTTCGATCCCGTACGCTAATGGACAGAAGCCTGACGATACCCTCGATCCATATCAAGGAACAATTGTTTCGTTACCACAGAACGAATGGCCCAAAACACAAGTAGACCGATGGGGCCAAATAGAAATGTGAGAAGCAAACAGGGAACAACTAGAAAGTGGGAAATCCCAAGGCGCTGAGCCTGCCGTGCCTGCCACGCGCCCAGAAATAAGTCGAAAGCCAAGTAGTGTATCCATCCGGCGAGCAAGAGCCAGGAATTCTGAAAAAGCTGCGTGACCTGTCCGAGTGTGCCAAAGCCGCCGGGGGATTTTGCGAAGTAAACCACAATCAGAACGAGATAGACAATCGCGAGTGTGAGAGGAATGATCACCGACGCAATGCGTTGTGACCATCGCCACCGTGGAGCGAACACGAGCAGAGCCCATCCGGCCATTGCCAGTTTGCCGGATACATTAAATAGAGTCTCTGGGTGCATCGTAGACCCCCAACCCTGGCCAGTAGTCTAACCGAAACAATCCTCGGTTATTGCCGACCACCTTTGTACGAATCGTCGGAAGTCAGGAATGTCCACGTCTATGGTTTGACGACTTTACCCCACAAATGAGACGGGCAACCCTGAAGTAATCCCAAGGTAAGCGTTGCCGACGACTCGGCCACAACCTAGTCTCTTCGCTTCCCATAACAACGTTTGTGGACACGCAGGTCGGTCAGCCACACGCCAAGTAAGCCGAGTTCACTTTGACGCAGATGAGCGGCGGAAATGCACGTCTAATTGGGCAATCCCATTCGCCTTAGCAGGTCCGCAAATCTCGGATCTGTATGAAGACTTTTGAAATCGGGGAGCCACCTGACCAGAGTAATGTCCTGGCCCTCTCTATCCTGGAAAGACTTATCAAGCCACTTGAAAGCGTTTTCCTTGTCGCCGACCCTCGCGTAGGCACCGGCTACGGCTATCGCTTCAGAGTATCTGGCTCCGGCGTGCTTGCGTTCCTTTAGGGTGATATCGAGATGTTTCTGCCAGTAGCCTCGTGCTCCACCTGAGTGAAAAACTTTCTGAAATTCTGCCGCCAACGCGCCAACCTCCTCGGGACTCGCACCCAATAACAATTCGCCGGTTTGGTTTTCCTTAATGGCTTCCTCATACTTTCCCATCTCTGCCAGAAGGCCGGCGTAGAAGAAGTGCACCAGCGGGAATCTGGGGTCAAGTCTGATGGTGTGTTGGAATTGTTGAAAGGCCTTCTCATAATCCTCCGCCCATAGATATGTTTGTCCCAGCATATTGTTCAAGGGCAACGAGAGCGGGTCAACTTCCAGTGCCTTCTGCATTTCCGCGATCGCGTCCTTATGACGGCCCATCGGAGTGAGATAGGCGCCCGCGTAAAACAGGTGCGCGTTGGAGTAGTTGGGATTTAGTTCGATCGCTTTCAAGAACTCCCTCTGAGCGCCTGGGAAATCAAAATCGTAATGCGACTTTACGAGTCCGAGAGCGGCGTGAGCCTCCGCCAGCTGGGGATCTAGCACCAGAGCTTGCGTTGCTGCTGCCCGCATACGCCAACGCGAAATTCGGATCCTTCTCCACGGCTTGCTGGAAAAATTCGACGCTTTTCTTCACGCCGGCTGGTGTCCTCTGGTTCCAGTAATAACGACCTTTCAGGTAGTCCTCGTATGCGCTGGGATTCGTGGTCACTTTCGCGCTGAGGCGTTTGCGTTGTTCCGGAGTGAGAGCAGCTCGCACCTCGTTCGCAATTGCCTGAGCAATATCGGCCTGCAACTCCACGACGTCTCCGATATCGCGCTCATAACTCTGCGCCCACAAATGCTGATCGGATGATGCGAAGATCAATTGGCTGGTAACGCGAATTCGGCCAGCCGAGCGTGTGACCGTGCCCTCAACAATCCCATCTACGCCCAATTCTCGGGCAATCTCCGGCAATGGCTTTCGCACACCCTTGTAGCGCATCACAGAAGTCCGCGAGATTACACGCAACGCCCCAATCTGGGCCAGGTCCGTAATCAACGCATCGGTCATGCCATCGGCGAAATATTCCTGGGTGGCATCACCGGTCAAGTTTTCCAACGGGAGCACAGCAAGGGAGCCAATGACCGCGGGCCGGCCCGGGCTCACCATGCGACGAAGCGAATCACGCCAGCTCCATCCCGCCACAGCCGCCGCTATCACTACACCGGCGATGGCAGACGCTAACCACAACCGGCGAGGCCTGGACGAAGTTTTAGACTCGGATTCAAGTGCAGGCTCGTCTGCCACGGCAGCCTCTGACGCGCTAGAAACGCCGTCAATTGGGGCCATAAAGGCGTCCTGTCCATCCGGTAAGGATGCGATGGAAGCGATAAACCGGTAACCCTTTCCTGAGACGGTCTTGATGAAAGCAGGGCTTTCCGGGTTGTCTTTGAGGACTACGCGGATTTTGGAGATTGCAGTGTTAATGCTGTTGTCTACGTCGAGAAAGGTGTCTTTGCCCCACAGTTTTTCCAGGATTTCGTCACGTGTCACCAGTTGTCCGCGGCGATTCACCAGCAAGAGGAGCAACTCCATTGGGATGCGCTCCAGCTTGATCGCCCTGCCGCTCCGGCTGAGTTCGTATCCAGCGGCGTCCAGCTCAAAGTCGCCGAACTTCAGTTTCGTGGGGTTCATGACCAGGGAACTTCGCGTACCCGCATTCTACATCGAAACAACATTCGTAAGCCTCGTCCACTCAAGGGCATGTCGCTCAACAAAAACTTAGGGTTTCCTCAATGGTCTCTCCATTGTGCGAATCCCGTTCCCGCGAGCATTCTTTCCGCGTCCCGAATGCTGGACTACCCCAATCAGAATAAAATGGAGGAATTCCCATGAAAAAACTTATGTTACTCGGCATTCTTGCGGCGCTGATCTCTTCCGTCGCCATTCTCACTCGCGTGCAGGCGAGCCCAAAGGCCCCGTCGCTGGCATCCTCATGGCAGGATGGGGATGAGGCCGCCGCCTGCAGCAACCAGACCCTGGAAGGTGTCTATGGCCTGAGCATCAGCGGTACGCGGCCAGCTCCACCCCCGCCGACCGGCACTCCCAACTATGTCCCCGGCACCATCGAGCAAGTCATCGGTGTAGACACACGGACTTTCGACGGCGACGGCAACTTCTCTCAAGTCACCAATGAAAAAGGTTCCCTTAGCGGCATCCTTTTCCACGACCGCGCCCTCCAAGGGACCTACTCCGTCAATCTCGATTGCTCCGGCACCCTTACGCTCAACATTCCGGGGCTGCCCTTTTCCATTGTGTACGACATTGTCGTTGTTAACCATGGCCTCGAATTCCAGAGCATCGTCGCGTCCCCGCAGCCAGTCATGGTTTCGACGGCCGGCCGAAGAGTGCGCTAGCCCTATCGTGCGTGCTCGCCTGGATTCCCGAGGCCGGAAGCCGGTTGCGCCTTCTGCTTTGCGAATCGGCGATGCTTGAGCTTTTCGCTCTCGCAACAATCTTCATCAGCTCGCGCTTATTCGCATTGCGGTCGAATGACGGGCAACTCTCACCTAACAGTCGCGGCACTGCTCTGATCATTGATAAGTGCATAAGAGCATCTACAAACCGCCGTTAGAGTCGATTCGGCGCAGCATCAATCAGTTGAGTTAGTATCCCGCTGCTCGCCTCCAGCAGTGCTATAACCTCAAGCGGCCGAGTTGCTCCTGGTCGCCAACTTTATTTTTTCAACTGGGCAGTCCAATTCGTGATCATATTTAGGGGCAACGAACTCGAGTCTGGCGCAGTACTTCCGATAAAGCGCTGGCCATCCTTCGGATCAACATCAAAAACGGTATTCATGGGGCCGGTTAGGAATGGGGATTGGAATAATGGGTGCATATCTTCAACCGCAAAGCTCCCAGCGGATTCCCGCACGGAAACAGCAATCATGTTTCCGTCTTTCGCTATGAAATAGAGTTCCTTTGTATCTGCTTTCCAGACCTCAGGGTAGGCCGCTCCGCCCGAACTAATTTGCCACTTGCCGGCGCCATTCGGAAATGACGTGACGTAAAGCTCTATTGCTCCAGATTCCCGAGATGCATACGCAATCCACTTTCCGTCCGGCGAGACCCGGCCAGCAAAATGTTCAAAGGTGGCATTCGGGAATAGCGGAAAGGCTTTTCGATCTCCGAACATCGGAACGACCCAGATTTTTTGAGAGCCTGCAGAACCACGGGTCATCACCAAATATCGTCCATCCCGCGTCCAGTCTTCCGGAGCGTCGATTTCATCAGCAGAAACCAGCAATTCCGGTTCACCGGCACCATCTGCGCGCTTAATATACACGTTGGTGTTGGTGCTGCCTCCTTTCATCGCTGAAAATGCCACCCTCTTGCCATCTGGCGACCAAGCAACATACCAGGCATCCTCGCCAAAAGTTATTTTCGTTTGTCCGCCGGTTTTCAGATCAAAGACAACTACCTGACCATGAGCGCCAGAGAAACGTACGGTAGCAGCCCGAGTCTGATCCGGCGAAAGGTGCAGATCCACCAGTTGGTCGGTGATTGGCGCCGGCCCGATGCGGCGTCCGTTTCTGTCAATCCAGATGACTGGATAACTCACCTCACCAGCGCTTTGGTAAAGCAGGACTCCATTCTGCGACGCGGACGCGATGACTCCCCAGTTGCCGCCCTCGCGAAGGACAGGTCCGATCGGTGTTGCTCCTCCGCGCAATTCGAGTTGATCCGGATCAAATTCTTGCGCCATCAAACTACCTTCCCGGAAGTAGAGCAGATTGCCAGATGAAAAAAGGACACTGCCACTCGAGTGAAGAATGAGTTTAGGCGTTCCTCCGTCGATGCTCGCGGCATACACCGCGGCATTTCCTTCTTGGCTGCCGGTGTGCCGCGCTGCAAGATAGAGGAAATGTTTTCCGTCAGGAAGAAATAAGGGCCAACGGTGAGTTGAGTGTTGCGAGCGATCCACCGTTGTGACAGTAACTGCCTTGCCGCCAGTGGCCGGCACGCGGTAAATGCCTTCATAAATATCAGGCGCAAAAAGTATGACATCTCCAGCCCAAGTTCCTCCTCGACCGTCGCTTGCAGGCGCCAGGCTGATAGGTGGGCCTCCTGAAAGCTCGAGCTTTTTGAGCTGTTCGTCCGCAAAAAATCCGAGGGATTTTCCATCCGGGGACCAGAAGGGAAACTTCCCGTTTCCCGTACCGGGGAGCGGCTCCGTTGTACCGGCATCCAGGTGGCGTAAGAAGAGCATCTGCTTGCCATCTGCCATACCGACAAAAACCAACTTAGAACCATCGCGCGATATCGCCGGAGCACCGGCGTTGTCTCCGAGCGTGAGGAGTGTGACCTGAGAAGGTGGCAAGATGACAGACCGCACCAGTGGAGGGCTACTTAGCCGCTTCGATGATGATGATATATAAGTAATGAATCCCGTTGCTATCGCCAACAACACAGCTCCGGTGGCTAAGAGAACCCCGTTCCGCCATCGAGATACAGTGGTGCTTGGTCGCCGTCGTATCGCCGCTTCGCCCGACGACTGCGAGATCCATAGCAACTCACTCTTTAGGTCGCTCGCACTTTGCCAGCGTTCCTCCGCGTCTTTCGCCAAACACTTACGAATGGTATGGTCCACCGCAGGCGGAGTCATCGGTTTCAGTGCGCTGATCGGCTCCGGTTCCTTCTCCAAAATCGCCGAGGCCACGCTCAGCTGGCTCTTCCCTTCAAACGCCCGTCGTCCCGTCAGCATTTCATACAGCACCGCGCCGAGTGAAAAAATATCGCTCCGCCCGTCCAGTTCTTTTCCTTCTACCTGTTCCGGCGACATATATTGAAACGTTCCGACTATCGTTCCTTGCTCCGTTACCGGTGAGTCCGGCGTAGCAGTGACCGTTAAAGTAACGGAAGAAGAGAGCGCCGGAGTGGACTTGGCAAGACCAAAATCTAGCAGCTTAGCGCCCGTGGCCGTGAGCATGATGTTGCCCGGCTTCAAGTCGCGGTGAACAATTCCCGCTCGATGCGCCTTATCCAATCCATCCGCAATCTGCGCCCCGTACTTCAGCACCTGCTCCAGTGTCAGCGCCCCTTTCTCCAGCCGCTTCGCTAGCGTCTCCCCTTCCACGCACTCCATCACCAGATAGTCCACGCCATCCTGACTACCTACATCGTGCAACGTGCAAATGTTCGGGTGATTCAAACTTGAGATGGTCTTTGCTTCTCGCTCAAATCGCTGCTTGCGAACTGGATCATTCGAAAGCCGCACCGACAGAATCTTGATCGCGACCGTGCGGTCCAGCCGTGTATCCCGCGCACGATACACCTCGCCCATTCCGCCAGCGCCAAGTGGTGTAAGGATTTCGTAGGGGCCTAGCTTTGTGCTTGGAGTGAGAGGCATAGGTTGGCCGCATTATAGCCCCAATAGCTTTGGGCCCCCCCCCAATTGACGCTTTCGGGCGAATTACGAGCAACTCTGACGTAACGCGATTAGGGTCAAGTGGCGACCATCCACGAAAAGGCGAACCCGTGCGGAAGGGTCTTCCCAAGCGACGGACGCTCCAGCATCAATGCTTATCCACTACCCCATGCGCGTTTAACTTCTCCAGCCACTTGACCACGATCGTCTGCAAGGCAATCCGATGATCCGAGAAGCTGTGGTCGGTCGACACCGCTTCATGATCGAGTGCAATCGCGCCCTTCTCTCGTAATGCTGCGGCTAGCGCCTCCATATCCGCATGATTCTGATCGTCGGCTTCCACGAGCAACACCGGGCGCCCACGAAGGGCGTCTGCCCAGTGTACGTAGTCCCACTCTTTCGCGTGCCGCTCCGCCTCCGAGAAAAGTCCCGGCGCCGTAGCTCCTCGTATCGGGTGCAATTGGGCTTCCCAGCGCTTCAACCGCTCCTCTTTCTCCTTTGGATCGGTGTTGATTTTGCCCAAATTCACAGCCGCGATGATCCCCACCGCCTCAACGTCTGGATCATGGCTGGCTTCGTATCCCGACAGGAATCCACCGAAGCTATGCCCTATCACCACCACCCTTTCACGGTCCATGCGATACTTCGCGGCAGTCGCTGGATCGCGGAGGAAGCGGACTGCTTCGGCCGTATCCTCGATTGCTGAGGACAGTGAGAACTGGCCCGCCGTGCCCCATGTACCTCGATAATGGAAAAGCAGCACATTCCAGCCCGCGCGCCGGATCGCCTGCGCCAGATCTCCATTGTGCTCATAACCAGGCAAACCGTGCAGCAGCAGCACCGTCCCGTGCGGCCCAGCCCCGCCGGCCAGGTACAGCGTCGCATCCATGTCCACGCCGTGACTTGGGACCGTGATTCCAGTGACCCCGGGTGGGAATTTCGGGTCCACCGGCGGATCGGCCACCACGGCAGCTGGCGCCTGTGCGTGCACAGGCTGCGCACTTACCCCTGCCAGGCCGACGACTGCGAACACGATGATACTGCTCCTCATCGCCTCACCTCCTTAAAATGATGGTCTGCTGGCTACTCGCTTTTACCCTGCGGGATTATAGATTGCATCAGCTTGGTTCAGACATGGTCCGCTCGACCATAATTATCGGACAACGGAGGTGCGGAAGTAATCCAATTACTTCCGACTTGCTGACGATAGACCCAGAATGCGCCGTTGCGACGGCACTTCTACGTGTAACGCGTTCGCCGGGCCCCATCCAGGATCACGTGTAGGCCGAGATGCAATTGCAACAGGAATCGGGCCGATTTCTGAGGGCGCGCTCTTTCTCATCGGAACACTTCTGTCTGTCAGATGTTTCCGCTAGCCTTTGACCTTGTGAACCCGCTGTTGGGTGGCAGCACCAAACTGCGAAGCATTTTGTGCTTCCCTTATGCATTGACAGGAGTCTAAGCTATGGCCCTGTCATTTATCGACAGGAGAGCTCCGATGGCCAAGCCGACCGACTTAGTGCAAGGCACCTTGGACCTGCTGATACTCAAGACGCTGGCTGTGCAACCCATGCACGGCTGGGGCATTGCCCAACGCATCCGTCAAGTTTCCAAGGATGTCCTGCAGGTCAATCAAGGCGCCCTTTATCCCGCGCTGCATCGTCTCGAACAACAGGGCTGGATTCGCGCCAAATGGGGAGAATCGGAAAACAATCGCCGCGCCAAGTTCTATTCACTCACGCCAGACGGCGCTAAGTATCTGCGCCAAGAGCAAGCGCAATGGAAGCGACTTTCTATGGCTATTGAGCTGGTGCTGGAGACACCATAAGGAGCGATGCCATGCGTTGGTATTACAAATTGCCGCTTCGCCTGCGGTCGATTTTTCATAAGAACCGGGCTGATCTGGACCTCAGCGAGGAACTCCAGTTTCATTTGCAAAACCAAATTGACGAATATGTCGCGCAGGGAATGAATCCGAAAGAAGCTCGGCACGCGGCGCTACGCTCGCTGGGCGGTATCGAGCAAGCGAAGGAGGAATGCCGCGACGCGCGCAAGGTGAACTTAATCGAAAATTTCCTGCAAGACGTTCGCTTCGGTCTGCGCATGCTCCGCCGCAGCCCGGGATTTTCGCTGCTGGCGATTTTGTGCCTTACGCTGGGCATCGGCGCCAATGCCGCTGTCTTCAGTTGGATCGAAGGAATTCTCTTCCGCCCCTACCCGCTCGTCGCGCATCAGGAGCGCCTGGTCGCCATCGGCGGCACCTCACGCGACGAACCCGGGGGCACCCCGCTCTCCTGGCCCGATTTCCAGGACCTCCAGCGAAGCTGCACCCTCTGCGAGACGCTCTTCGTCAGCAAAATCACCGGCACCACGCTCAGCATCGGCGATCGTGCCGAGCGCACCACCGGCAGCATCGTCTCCGCCAATTACTTCGACGCCATCGGCGTTCCACCCATGCTCGGCCGCGGCTTCTTGCCCGACGAAGATACCGGACAGAGCGCGCATCCCGTTGCGGTGATCAGCTATCAGCTTTGGCAAGGGCGCTTCCGTGGCGATCCGCAAATCGTCGGCAAGACGCAGCGCCTCAACGGGATCATACACACCATCGTCGGCGTCGCCCCCGAAGGCTTTTACGGCACCTTCGTTGGTTGGGGCATGAACTTCTGGGTGACCGCCTCCATGGAGGACGTCTTCGAGTCCGGCAGCTACAAGCTCGAAGATCGCGGCGCGCGCTGGATCGAAGCCTACGCGCGCCTCAAGCCCGGCGTCACCTTCGCCCAGGCTCAGCAGGAATTCGCTGCAATCTCCGGCCGCCTCGAGGCCGAGTATCCCGCCACCAATCGCGGCCGCGCCATTCGATTCTGGCCCTTGTGGCAAACGCCCTTCAACAACGCCGGAACCCTGCTGCCCACTCTGGAAATCATGCTCGCTGTCGTCGCCTTCGTCCTTCTCATCGCCTGCGCTAACGTCGGCAATTTGCTCCTAGTGCGCTCCTTCGCGCGGCGTCACGAAATGAGCGTGCGTCTAGCCGTCGGCGCCGGTCGCGCGCGCCTCTGGAAGCAGCTCCTGACCGAAGGTCTCGTGCTCTCCCTGTTCGGATCCGCCGGCGGCCTCTTGGTCGCCTACTGGTGCCGCCACGCGCTGGTCCTGCTCTTCCCTGCGCGCGGCGGCGTGCAAATGTATCTCCCCGGCGAAATCGATTGGCGCGTGCTCGCGCTTGGCACCGCCGTCTGCCTCGCCACTACGCTGCTCATGGGCCTCGTCCCCGCCCTGCAGGCCGGCAAGATAGACCTTGCGCAGTCTATGAAAATGGAATCGGCCGGCGTGGTCGGCGGTCGCGGCCGAGCCTGGGTGCGCTCAGGACTGGTGCTGGTGCAAGTGTCGCTCAGCTTTGTTTTGCTGGTCGGCGCCGGCCTGCTGATGCAGAGCCTGCTCAAGGTCCGCACCGCTAGCCCCGGCTTTAACACTCGCGGCGTGCAGGACACTGCCGTCGACCTGGTCTCCGCCGGCTACACTCCCACGCGTGCGCAGACCTTTCAGGACGCGCTGCTCGAGCGCGTCCGCGCCCTTCCCGGCGTGGAGTCCGCCGCCTTCGCAAAAATGACTCCGCTCAGCTACGTCAGCTCTGCCACCGCGCCCATCGTCGTTGATGGCTACAACCCGCCGCCGGAAGAGTCGCCTACCGTGGACTACAACGAGGTCGGCGACGACTACTTCGTCACCATGGGCATTCCGTTGCTGGCCGGGCGCGAATTCACGCGCGCCGATAACGAGAAGGCCGCGCTCGTCGCCGTCGTCAACGAAACCATGGCCCAGCGCTACTGGAACGGCCGCAACCCGCTCGGCGAACGCCTCCAGCTCAAGGGACGCTGGATGCAAGTCGTCGGCATCGCCAAAGACTCGAAGTATTCTAGCGTCCGCGAGAAGCCGACGCCATTTTTCTTCGTATCGCTGCGGCAAAATTCCCTTCGCGGCAGCGTGCTGAACATCCGCACGCCGCTCGCTCCGCAAACCATGGCTACGGCCATCGCGCGCGAAGTGCACGCGCTCGACGCCAATCTCGCCCCCTACGAAGTCATCACCATGCAGGAGCAGCTCGACCGCTCGACGTCGCCGCAGATGGTGGCCGTCACGTTGGTGGGCATTCTCGGCGGGCTCGCGCTGTTTCTCGCCGCTATCGGGCTGTACGGCGTGATGTCGTACGCCGTCTCGCAGAGCACGCGTGAGCTCGGCCTGCGCATGGCCCTCGGCGCTAGCGCGTCGAACTTGCTGCGCCTGGTGTTGTCGCGCGGCTTGGCGCTCACTGGCGCCGGCGTGCTGCTCGGCGCGGCAACCGCGCTGCTGCTCACGCGCCTGCTCGGCAACCTGCTGTACAAGGTCAGCCCCCGCGATCCTGTCGCCTTCGGCTGCGCATTTGCGGTTATGGCATTGGTCTCCGTCGCCGCCTGCTTGCTCCCTGCTTGGCGCGCAGCGCGAACGGATCCCATGCGCGCCCTGCGGACGGAATGATCTCTCGATCGACTACTTCTTAGGAGGCTATTTCGGCGTCTGCTGCAACGGTGCGGAATCCCGCGCAGCAGCTACAGTTTCGGTGTCCGATCCCGGACGGAAAAGCTTACTAGCTTTTCCTATCAATTTCATTTTGGTACCGCAAACGTCCAAGTGTCCACAAACGCGGTCGTTCCCGACGGCCGGCGATTCGGAAGTAATTCCAGTTGGGCACCGTGCCCTGCGGCTGGAATTTTTCTTGCTTCCCAGCCCACTCGATCGAACGAGATCTGTTCTGACCTGCATCGCCATGTGCTCGGTTGCTGCGCGTTGTGGCCAGCGGTTTGGGTTTTCTCTACCGGCGGTTTTCATCGCTTGTTTGCAACGAGGCCTGCCGGCTTCCCCGTCACCCTCCGGGAATAGAGAGCGAGCGTCAATGGGGCCCAACCTCCCAAGGTCGCTCTTCAGGAGTCAATCTCACTATTCAATCGGCCACGGGGGGCAAGAAGGCACGCGTGGTCCTTCCGAGGAGGGAGGAGAGTAGGGTGGCGGAGTAGTTGTCCACCCAATTTCCTCTAGCGGTTTCATGACGATGGATCCATGTTTGCTGGAGTGGACGGATTGCAGGCGCCCCGCGCTCCAGTCGATGTCGTCCGTCATCCAGCCGGGATAATCTCCACGCAGTGTGGCTAAGTATTGGACCCTCAATGGTGCTAGGGAGATCTCGACTAAATCCCAATCAAATTCGCCAGCACGTGGTACCGGCAAGACTCGAAGTGCCGCAGCCAGCCGCTGGCTATCTGGCGACCACCGAAGTACCGAGAGCGCCAAAAATTTACCCTCTGCTTTAGCAGAAACCAACCCAGTCAGATTAACTTCGTCGCCGGTGGCCAGATCACGAACGGATGGGTGGTTGGCGCCCTCAAACAGGATCGATTTGCTATCGGGTGACCAATCGCCGTGAGCCGGCCAGCGGCGGAGCTGCGTCGGGCGCTTGGACTGACCGTCGTAAAGGAATGTGCCGCAAAGCCCTTCGGCCCCGTGAAAGACATCGTCAGACGCGAACAAAATACGATCAGGGTTGTTGGGATCGAGGGAATAATCACTAAGCCTTTCCGTCAGAAGATGCCGTTTATAGTAAAGAGCCGACAAGACGACGGAATCCGCGGCTTTGGGCGCTGTGTAAATGTCAAACTGTCCCGACCGCGTGCGGTTATAAAACAGATGGGTAAACGTGCTGAGCACCAACAGTGTCACCAGCAAGGTCATAATCCCTGCCACGAAGATGAGGATCTTTTTCATAGCAGAAACTCAGCGGTTAAGTCCTACTTTTGGCTTACAAGGCCAGCTTAGCTTAGTTTAGCGTTACAATACGCCGGTTCGGATTGCGAGTTCCCAGCCGATGCATCTAGTAATTTTCAGTTAATCAATTCTGTAGACCACTAAACGACCGACACGCGAGCAACCGCTTCCGGCGCTGACAAATTGAGTATTCGGCAGCAACGGGCCTCTGGGCATCGTTAGCAATAGGTAGCCTTCACTGTGTAAGTAGAGCGAGCCGCGCCAAGCGGGGTTACCCCGCCAACGACAGTAACTTCTACCCAAAAAAGCTTCACTGCGGCTCGCAGACTCAGCACTTCCTTCAGGATGGGAATGTCAGAAATTGGAGCTAAGGCAATTCCAAGTCAAGCGAGTAGATCTCGTCGGAACTAACGTCACGCACCAAGAGCGCCGAATCGTCGGGAGCGATGCCACTCCAGGCCCAACCGTAGCCGCCATATCTGCGCATGTCCTTCAAATCAATGAGGAATTCGGAGCGTGTCTGTCCTACTTTTACACGGATAAAGGCGGCCTCTGTCGTGGAGGTATTGTCGTAATAGATGTGCCTTCCATCGCGCGACCAGCTAGGAAAGCCGATAGCACCAGGTTCCGTGATCCAGTCGGTCCATTTCTGCGTCTTGAAGTCGTAGAGCAGAAGTTTCTTGGAGTCAGCAGAGAGAGCGGCCAGATGCTGGCCATCCGGCGACCAGCGCGGACCATACAAATTCTCCGAGCCAGGAATTGTAGAAATCTGCTGTGAACTCAGATCTAGGATTTCAATAGCGATTTTCTCAGTGCCTCCAGCGTGAAACGGCATCCGCCCATAGGAGATTCGTTTTCCGTCGGGAGACCAGGTCGGATCCGACAGATTGTCCTTCTTGGCAAGCAGTTCGTGCGGCGTTCCGCCTTGCGCTGATATCAGGAAGATTTTCCAAGGCGTGCCCGTTTGTAAGTCAACGTATGCGATCTGGGTACCGTCTGGAGACCAGCGTGGCAAGAAAGCTACAACCGGCGCATAGGTAAGCTGCACACCTTCACTACCGTCAATGCGACTGCGCCAGAGGGTACGCTCGGGGTAGGACACGTAAGTAACCCACTTGCCGTCTCGGGAAAAGTCTAGCTCCCCTGCTGAGATTCCCGAAAGAAAGGGAGCGAACTGCCGGGATCGAGTTTCATAACGGACGAGTTGACCCCGGGACAGCAACCCGTGCGCGAACAGTCTCTTGCCATCAACACCGGGCACAGGAGAATCCAGAGGCATCGGGCCAGTTGTCAGTTGAAACGGTGCCAACGACCGTCTGTCGAAGAATCCCCCCAGATTCCCGCAGTGCCCAAATATCCCTTCTGAGGTCGGAAGTATTGTTGACAAACAAGTAGTAGCGGCCATCCGCGCTCCAAACACCGCAACACTCCGAGGGTGGGCCGTTCAAGCCCTTGAGAACGGGGTGAAAATCGGTACCATCCAAGCGAACTTCCCAAATTGCTGAGGATGTGCCCTGAAGCCCGCGAGTGAATCGCAGGCGACTGCCATCGGGCGAGAAGCGTATCCAGTAAGCCGCGCCGGAGACCGTAACCAATTTCCGAGCGTTGGTGCCATCCGCGTTAGCGATATAAATATCAGATCCTTTGGCCAGGGCGAGTTGGCGGCCGTCTGGCGACCAGACTCCGGAGTGCCCGACAAGATCGGAGAGCTCACGGGGAGTGCCGGCGGCGATGGGGAGAGTCCAGAGCTGCGATTCCGACTCCGTGCCTACAAAATTAGCCGCCAAAAGATGCGAATGATCGCGAGAAATATCGCTCACAGCGATGTTTGTAAATGGAGTGGGAATGAACGAAGTATCACCGCCGGTGACCGACGCCTGAGCCAGGAACGTACGCGCTCCGTTCGTCTCAATGATGAAGAGCCGTGAACCGTCAGTCAGAATGCCGCTTTGTTTAGGAACCCCGTCGTGGGTGATTTGCGTCGTGTTGAGCACTTTAGGTGGAGGAAGGGGCCGACCGATCCAAACAAATATTCCCACAAGAACGATGACCAGCGCCCCCGCAGGAATTGTAGCCTTCCAGAGATTTCGGTCAGGGGCGGCGACCTTCACAGCAGACGGGGCCAGAACAGCAGGAACCAAACCCGATGTGGGCACGCGTTGCTGCGCCTCACATTGCGGCCCCTCATCTTGCACGATCGGGACAATGAAGCGATACCCTCGTCGAGCAAGCGTCCCAATGAAGATGGGCGTCTCCGCCGATTCGCCGAGCGCATCACGCAGCCTCTTGATAGCGGCATTCAGACTATGCTCGAAGTCGACGAAGGTGTCCACCGGCCAGAGCTTCCTCCGCAATTCCTCTCGGGTAACCAGTTCTCCCGGTCGTTCAAGCAGCGCCGCCAAAACTTGCAACGACTGTTCCTGGAGCTTCACCTTCTGTCCCCGCTGGCGCAGTTCCCCGGTGTGCAAATTGACCTCGAACGTACTGAAACGAATAATTCGTGATGAGGAATTGTCTGACATGGAAACGTCTACGTGGCCGAAGTTTAACACCTTTCGTGTACAGTTCTGGCGTGTGATCTCTTCGTCCGAGGTTCCGAGAACAATAGGTTCTAGATCGTCACTTTGTCCGGACGACCACGGTCTGCGAAGCTTAGTTTTGCGTGGCTGACTCCTGAATCGTCGCCGATTCGGAAATTGCTATCTCCACAACAAAGCATGTGGCAGGATTCCCTAGGAGCATCCATGGCAACCGCAGCAACTCCCGCATCACCCACAACCGGCGGCATCGACTGGCGGCAGGAGTGGCACGAATTCGACGGCGCAACTTACCTCAATCTCGCTGGCCAGAGCCCCGTCCCGAAATCCGCCATTCGCGCTATCCAATCCGCCATCGAATGGAAAAAATTCCCCCACCACATTCCGGATACCGCGTACTTCGATCTGCCCAATAAAGTTCGTGCCTCGATCGCTAAACTCATCGGCGGCCAACCCGACGAAGTCGCGCTCACTGCCGGCGCCAGCACCGGCATGCTCGCCGTCGCTTACGGTCTCACCTGGAAACCCGGCGACGAAGTCCTAACTGCGGTCTCCGAATTTCCTCTGCAATACACCACCTGGAAACCGATGGAACAGCGCGAAAACATTGCCTTGAAAATCATCTCGCCGCGAGATCGTTTCCTCACTGCCGACGATTTTATCGCCGCCCTCACTCCACAAACTCGCCTGGTCTCGGTAAGTTTGGTGCGATTTGACAATGGCGTACTCCTCGACGCCGCTCGCCTCGCTGCTGCCTGCCGCGCGCAAGGCGCTCTGCTTCTGCTCGATGTCAGCCAATGCTGTGGTGCAATTCCGCTCGACGTAAATCAACTCGGCGCGGATTTCATGGTAAGCGCCGGATACAAATGGTTGCTCGGGCCGTTCGGCAGCGGATTTTTCTGGGCCAAATCCGAGCACGTCTCTAAAATGCGGCCCGGTCCTTTTTACTGGATGGCTGCCGAAGGCGCGGAAAATTTCGCTGCGCTCAACTTCGCCGATCCTAAACCCGCGCAAGCGGCGCGGCGTTGGGACGCTGCCGAAACCGCCAACTATTACAATCTCGCCGCACTCGATGCGGGAGTTGACCTAGCCTTGCGCATCGGCGCGGAAACCGTCGCCGCGCACAATCACAAATTAATCGATCTGCTTTTCTCGCGCCTGCCGCAGGATCGCTTTGTAGTCGCCACCCCCCTCGATCACAAACAACGCGGCCCGTATGGCTGTTTCCAGGCGCGTACGCCGGAAAAAACCAAGGAGTTCTACGACAAACTACGCAAGGAAAATGTCATTACCAGTTTGCGCGAAGGAAAAATTCGCGTCTCGCCCTACATGTACAACAATGAACGCGACATCGATCGACTCATCTCAGTGGTTACCGTATGACCTCTTCCGATCCCGCGCAGAATTGGCCGCGCATCGCGGTAGTGGGCGCGGGCGCGGTCGGCGGCTACTTCGGAGGAATGCTAGCCCGCGCAAGCGCTCCCGTAATTTTCGTTGGACGCCCTGCATTCGTTGACGCAGTCAAGCAGAACGGATTGTTTCTAGACACGGTCCAGTTCCGGGAGCACGTGAAAGTACAAGCTTCCGCGGATCTCGCTGCCGCGCGCGGCGCGGAAATTATTTTATTTTGTGTGAAGACCACCGACACCACTGATACCGCTCGAGAACTCGCAAAAGTACTCTCGAAAGATGCCGTCATCGTCAGCATGCAAAATGGCGTGGACAACGCCGAACAAATCGAAGCCGCATCTGGCTTGAAAGCATTGCCTGCCGCGGTTTATGTCGCCGCTTCCGTTCCTGCTCCTGGAACGGTAAAACACGTCGGCCGCGGCGATCTGGTCCTCGGTCCACAAAACGAAATAACCGAACGCGTCGCTACGGTCTTCGCACGCGGCAAAGTTCCCTGCCGCATCTCGGAAAATCTTATCGGTGAACTCTGGACCAAGCTGGTTTGGAATTGCGCTTTGAACGCGCTCTCGGCGCTCGGCAAAGTTACCTATGGCGAAATCCTTGCCAGCGCTGACGCAAAACGACTCCTCGAAACAACTGTTTACGAAGTTCTCGCCGTCGCAAAAGCCAGTGGCATCCAACCTGCCGGACTCGAAGATCCAGAAGCAGCTCTAGGCGGCGCGTATAAGGTCGCTGAACAAATGGCCGCTACACGCAGTTCCACCGCTCAGGACATGATACGCAACAAAAAAACAGAAATCGATTCACTGAACGGTTTCATCGTGCGACGCGGCCGCGAACTAAATATTCCAGTGCCCGTAAATCACGCGCTGTTCACGCTGGTAAAACTTGCCGAAGGAAACTCTTAAGTGTGACTGGGAAATCTTCTCCGGAAGGGTTGGGCGAGTACGACTGTCACTGCTCCGGCGCGTGAAATGGAATATGCACAATTGCTTCCAGGTCTACCGGCTCACCTTGCCGCTCCGCGGGGCGGAATTTCCATTGCGCCAGCGCGCGCACCGCATTGCCATCCAGCTGCGGATCGATTCCGCGCACAACCTGAATGCCGTCCACGGAACCATCGCGGCGAATTACCGCGTACAGAATCACTTCGCCTTCGACATGTTCGGCCATCAGCGTTGGCGGATATTTCGGGTCTACTTTGTGCAATGGCGCCGGCTCCGCAATTTCGTCTGAAGTTTTTATTTGCGGCACGGTTGACGGCGAACGCATCTCAGAAAAATTCAAAATCCAGCTTCCCGTCGCGCTATTCAAATTCGGCATGTTCACATTCATGGAATAAACGCGCCGCCGTGCAAAAATAATTTCCGGTTTCGCTCCCGGCGCCAGCAACGCAAAATTCGGCGGACCGGTTTGCACTTCCGCATCTTGCGTCGCACGGTCCGCTTCCGCTCGCGTATAAAGTGGACGCGAAGACGGCATGGCAATTTTCCCCGCGCTGATTCCAGAAGTAACATTCGCGCTGCGCGGCGCCCCGCCGGAAATACTCACTGCGGTCGGGCTCGTTCCCGCTGCGCCGGCAGAGTTTGCTGCAGAATTTCCAGTGCTGTTGGGCTGCGCGTCGGCGGTTCCACCGGGTACGCCAGGCTTTTTCCCTTCAGGCGAAATGGCGACGCGCGCGGCAAGATTTCCTGCAGGCGGCGCGACTGGTGCCGACGGCCCAGGTGCTGCGGAAAGCGCGATCAGCGTTTGCGCGGAGCCGTTTGGCGAAGTGAGCTGCGCTGCAACTTCCGGCGCGGGATCAGTTGCGCCTGCCTGTTTTCTCTGTGAAACACGCGGCGCGACACCGGCGTTGATTTGCAATTTCGGGCGCTCCGGTGCGGGATTGGTCATCGCTAGATTCAAGTCTTCCGTGCGCTGCGCACTAAGTTGCACTTCCGGGGCGGGAGCGTTCGGGTCGGTTGCGATTTTCTTTTCGCGCGGGCGCAATTTCTTTAGAGTTTCCTGGCTGATTTCGAGATGTGGACGCGCCGGCGCGGCCGCTTGCGCTAGCTGCACCATATTTGGGAGCTCTGGTAGAAGTTTCGGCGCCAGCGGCGGTGCGGCAGGATTGATTAGAGTTTGCCGCGGATGCGTTGGGTGAACTGGATCGGTAAAAATTCTTTGCCGCGGATGGAATGCGTCGGCGCCTGCCAACGCCGGCAGCTGGCTTTGCGCGGCACGCGAAATCACTTTTGGCTTCGCTGCGCGAATCTCGAGCAACGGAAAATCCTCAATTTGTTCGGACCAGGTGAGTTGCGTGTTTGCTAACGCGGGATTTGTTTTCGGCCCGGAAATTTGCGGAAGCGGCATAGCAATAAAAGCAATGTGCCAGAGCGCTGCCGCGAAAATTGCGCGGCGTGGGAGACGGCGTTCGATCCAGACATCTTTGAAAAAACTGGCGGAGAGAAGATTCTTGGAGAGGCGGGCGCGGCGGAACAGTTCCGCGAAATTGCTGGCGATGCCCTGGTGGAATTGTCCCCAGCCGAGTTCGAGTTGCGGCTCGTTCGAACCGTGTAGTTCGAGAGCGGGCGCGGGAGGAGAGGCCTGACCGAGCAGGTCGAATGGATTATTGGCTTCGAACGCAGACATGCGATACCTCATTATAACCTGTAGCCAGTGATTTTTGGCTGGGTAGCCACAATTAGTGGGCGGGTGAATCGGGCGCGTGCTTCGAATAGGAGATAGATGATGGTATGCCGAGGAAAGTTGTGCGGGGTCGGTGCGTAGCCGAAAGCAGATTCCTCGCTTCGCCTGCCTGCGGCGGGCTGGCTCGGAATGACAACTACTGGGCAGCCAGGCGGATCCTCAAACTGTAGCGATTCGTGAAATTAAGCCAGCCTATAAAAACTGAGGGTGGCGTCGCCTTGTGTGTGGAGGCGAAATTGTTCCAGGCCGCCGATAGATTTTGCGAGTGGGGATTTCGTGCCGTGTTCGGCGATCAGGATTGATGATTCTGAGACTAAGGAAGAAGCGGCCAGGGAGTCGAGAGTTAATTCATAGTCGTTTTTGTTGGCGTAGGGCGGATCGAGGAAGATGAAATCGAAGACCGCGGCTCGGTCTTTGTGCAATTTTTCAAGGGCTGGCGCGGCGGCGGTTGCCATGATTCGTGCTTCGGATTTTATTTCCAGCAAAGCTAGATTTTCGCGGATTAGGCGGACGGCTGCGGGATGATTTTCCACGAAAACGGCGGAAATGGCTCCGCGGGAAATGGCTTCGATACCTACTGCGCCGGTTCCGGCGAATAGATCGAGGAAACGTGAGCCTTGGACGCGCGGGCCGAGGATGTTGAAGAGAGTTTCGCGCAACATGTCGCTGGTTGGGCGAAGCGAGAGTCCCTTGAGGGATTTCAGCTGGCGTGAGCGAAATTTGCCGGCAATGATGCGCATGTGAATCAGCCGATCTGAGCGAGATGGTAGCGGCGTTGCCATTGTGCGGGAAGTGCGCGCAGGGTTTGCCGTAATTCGTCGTGGCGTTGCGAGTCTTCGGCTAGCGCGAAGGCTTCTTTGCGGGCGGTTTCCAGGAATTCGCGATCGCGCAGCGGGTTGGCGACGTGAAAACCCATTTCGCCGGACTGGCGAGTTCCGAAAAATTCGCCGGGGCCGCGCAATTGCAAATCGGTTTCGGCGATTTCGAAGCCGTTGGCGGTTCGAACCATGGTTTCAAGGCGCACGCGGGCGTCGTCTGTTGGCCGATAAGGAGCGACTAGAATGCAATGCGATTTCTGTGCACCGCGTCCGATGCGTCCACGCAATTGATGTAATTGAGATAGACCGAAGCGCTCGGCGTGTTCGATGATCATGACAGTGGCGTTGGGAACGTCTACCCCAACTTCGATCACTGTGGTGGAGACGAGGATTTGCGTTTCGTTTTTGCGGAAGGATTGCATTACGGCTTCTTTTTCTTCACGGGATAAACGTCCGTGAAGCAAACCGAGCTTGAGTTTTGGAAACACTTGTTTTGAGAGGCGCTCGAACTCTTCGATGGCGGCTTTGAGTTCGAGCTTGGATTCTTCGATTACGGGATAGACGATATATCCCTGATGGCCTGCGGCGACTTCGCGCCGCAGGAATTCCCATACGCCAGTCAAGTGCTGTTCGGTCGTAGTGCGCGTTTCAATCGGCGTGCGGCCGGGTGGCAATTCATCGAGTACCGAGACATCCAGATCTCCATACAGCGTGAGCGAGAGAGTTCGCGGAATTGGAGTAGCGGTGAGAACGAGAACGTGAGGGGAATGACCGTGCGAAGCAGCTTTATCCATGAGCTTTTTTCGTTGCAGGACGCCGAAGCGATGCTGCTCATCGATAGCAACAAAAGCCAGACGCGCGAAAGCGACGTTGTCTTCGATGAGGGCGTGGGTGCCAACTACGAGTTGAGCTTCGCCATTGGCAACGCGCTGGAGCGCGGCTGTTCTTTCGGCGTGTTTCATTCCGCTGATAAGCAGTTCAACTTTGTAGCCTGATTTTTCAAGAATGCGTCCCGCGGAAAGAAAATGCTGCACAGCAAGAATTTCGGTGGGGGCCATGAGAGCGGTCTGGCAGCCGTTTTCGATGGCGATGACGGCGGCCTGGAGAGCGACGATAGTTTTGCCGCTGCCGACATCGCCTTGCAGCAGGCGATTCATGGGCACGGGCTTTTCGAGGTCGGCGGCGATTTCACCGAGGACACGTTTTTGCGCGGCAGTAGGCTTGAACGGAAGCATTTTCTTCAGAGCGTCGCGGATGCGGTCTTCGCGCAGGTGGAAGGCGATGGCATCGGCTTTGCGAGCGAGTTTGCGATTGATCGCAAGACTCAATTGGTAGAAGAAAAATTCTTCGAAAATGAGACGTTGCTGCGCGGGTGAACGGAATTGATTGAGTGCGTCAACGGATTCGCCGGCAGGCGGGAAGTGAGTGTAGATGATGGCGTCGCGGCGAGAGGGAAATTTCAAGCGAGTGCGAATCGAAGCCGGGAGAAGATCGGGAAGATGCGCGTCGACTTGTTGTAAGGCCGCGTACGTGGCGCGGCGGATGGCGCGGGTGCCGAAGGTGCCGATAGCTTCGTAGATGGGAACGATGCGGCCGACTTCAGTGGAGTCCTGGCCATCGCCGGTCAGCAGCTCGAATTGCGGATTGATCATTTCAATGCGCGCGGGACGGAGGCGATCGACTTCGGCTTTGCCGTGGAGGACGAGAAGCTGGCCGGGTTTCAGGCGGCCTTCGAGGTAGCCTCCGTGGAAAAATTTGCAGGGAAGCGAACCGGTGTCGTCCTGCACGAGAAGATGATAGATGGCGTCGCGGCCACGCATGCTGCGAACAGCCTGTCCGCTGGCGACGCGGACACGCAGAGTGAAAATATTGTTGGGGCGAACATCTCTAATTTGCGAAAAGTGAAGGCGGTCTTCGTAGCGGAACGGCAGGTAGGCAAGGAGATCTTCGAGTCTGTGGATGCCACGTTTGGCGAGGAGCTCGGCGCGCTGCGGGCCTACACCCTTGATCATTTGGACGTTGGTCTGCAGGCCATCGGGCATAAAGGGAGTTATAGCCGAGAAACGGCGGCAAGTACAAAAGGCTGCGGTGAAACGATGCGGTGAGCAGGCCCCGCCGGCTAGGCTCGAATGACGGACTAGCGTTGCTTTTGCGTAGAACTCGATTTTCCGGTGGCTGTCGGGCGAGAACGAGAAATGGTATGCATGTTGCGAAGGTTTCGCTCCACCGCCCGAGTGGAAGGATGGGAATTGCCGAGAGAATGAGCGAGGAGCTTTGGCCACGAAAAAAGGAAGTCAACGCCGGGCTTAGCACAGGAAAATGGGCCGCGGAAGAGGCGGCCCATCGGGGTTATGTCCACAGCGAATTATTGTTTGTCGTAAACCGCGGTGCTGGTTATTTTTTTCCCACTGGCGTCGGTGCCGCTGATGGAGACGGTGCGGGACTTGCCGTCGGCCGAAATAACGATCTTTCCGCTGACGACCACCTTGCCGCCCATTTTGTTCGTCAGTTCGAGGGTGCGAGCGCCAATTTTCTTGTACGAGCGGGTGTCGGCCGTCGGATCGCCGGTTAGGGGGTAGTCTTTGCCGTCGAATTTGCCGGTCCATTCATTGTGCGACGGTTTGCCATCGGCGCCGACACCGTCGACGATGACTTTGATGCTGTCGCCGGCCGCTTCGTAGACTACGGAAGTATTTTTTGGAGCGCCGGGGCTGTACTTCGACTTGGCCTCGTTAAGCTTCCAGGTACCCAGGTTTGCGTCGTCCGCGGCCATACATGCCGAGGCGGCAGCGAACAATACAGCGAACGTTAACAAGCAAATCATTCTTTTCATAGAATCTCCCTGTTGCGATTTTTTTCGTTTAGAACAAGAGGATTTTGGGGATGAATGGCCCCAGTTGGACCCTAGTGGGGCGAAGATAGCACCGTGGCAGTAGGGTAGCAAATGATTTCAAGCGAGAACGGACAAGTAGCATGGAGTGTGCGGCGATCAGCGTTACGTTGAGATCCCTTCGCCTATCCTTTTCGGATAGGCCCAGGATGACAAATTAATTTCTGACGGCCGGCACAAAAGTGTGCGACGTGGCGCTTCAAACAGCAGTGGCCCGAGCTTAGGCTCAGAAGGATGATCGCGACATCGTACGCCCGCGCAAGCTGGGGCGCAGCATGCTGCGCCCGTACATGAGAATGCGAGCGTCCTGACGGCAGCGCGCTTTAGCGGCGGAGTAATAAGTCCAGGGTGATTTCGCTTTTTGCGCACTCGGCTGCGCTGATGGGGCGCAGGTCGAGGTCGTAGAAGCGATCGATGCGGGAGAAATAGTTGGCGAGAGTCTTGAAAACGGCTGCAGGCTGGATATTGGATTTTTTCCAATAGTCCGGCGCGAATTCCAGCGCTAACGATTCGGTGCGGGAGAGAGTTTCCGCGCCACCTGCAAAGACGAATGGTTCGAAACCTTCCACGTCCATTTTCATGAGCGTCCATGACTTAACCGGGAAAGCTTTTAGAAGATCATCGAGGCGGCGCACCGGGACATCAATAAATTTCTTGCAGGGTTTGAGATCGACCAGAGAATGGCGGCCGCGGTTGGCGGGTTTGTAAATGCCCATTCTGGCGCTGCCGGCTTCCGCGCCGACGGCGCAGGCGTGTACCGTGACATTGGCCAAATGATTGTTGCGGAGATTGGTTTCGAGTAGCTGGCGATTCTGCGGCTCGGGTTCGATGGAAACGACTTTTCCGGTGGGGCCGGCGAGCTTGCCGAGGAGGCAAGAAAAGTAGCCGATATTGGCGCCAACGTCGAGGAAGTTGCCACCTACGAAATTTGAATAAGTATCGAGGAGATATTTTGTCAGCCCGGGTTCGTGCAGGCCGCGGCGATATAGGCCGCGTCCGACACAGTCGCGTTTGTAGCCTTGCATGTGCAGGCCAAGCGGCAGACGGCGAGCGGTGACGGTGTTGCGGAAAGGATTGGCGCACTCCGCCCAGTAGGCTAGGCCGCGGATTTCGTAGCGCAGGCGCTGGTTCATGGACGAAGTATAACATTTGAGTTTTACGACGGGGAGTGGAGCTCGAGAGTGAAACGACTGCGGAAAAGAATAACGCGGAGACGCAGAAGGGAAAAACAAAGGGGGAGAGATTCCTCGCTGCACGCAGAATGACGGAATAGAGACAAGCGAGGTGTTTGCGTGGTTAGAAACACATTGCTGCTAAGGGTTACTTGCGTGAGTGAGGCGCGTATGAATAGAGTGGATATTCGTTGAAAGCGCGACACGCGAGCGAAAAGTGGAGGCAGCGCATTTCTTTGAGGCGTTTCCCGAGGCGTCGGTCAATTTTAAAGTGACACGTGGCGAGGCGCTGGCACGCGCAAAAAGCTTTGTGGAGTCGCTCGGGCTGAACGTGGATGACTACCGATCGGTGATCGTCTTTGGCGTGAACGATAATGCGAAAACGTATCTGGAACGCGAGGTTGGACTGAAAGAAGCCAACCGCATGATGTCGTCGGAAGTGAATGTGTGGAATTGGGACGTGCGGTTTTTTAGACCGAAGCAGGAGGAAGAGTTTCGCGTTGGCGTAAGCCCGCAAGGAAATATTACCGGCTACCAGCATAAGGTGCCGGAAGCCAAGGCCGGAGGGCAGCCGAGCCGTGAGGCTGCGGAAAAAACCGCGCAAGAGTTTCTGGTCGGGAGACTGGGCAAGCCGGCAAATGATTGGGATTTTCTTTCGGAAGAAGCCAACAGCGAGAGGAAACCGAACCGCGTGGATTGGTCGTTCACGTGGGAAAAACACGGGTTTCGGGCGAAGGACGCGCCAGAGCGGCTGCAGATTTCGCTGCATGGGGATGAGATTGGCGGCGCGAGTGAAACGCTGAAAGTGCCGGAACAGTGGGAGCGCGACTACGCACATTTGCGTTCAACGAACGTTTTTTATAATCAAGTGGCAGTAATTCCGTACCTGATCTTATTTGGCGGGTGTTTGTGGATGGGAATACAAATGACGCGCCGTGGACAGACCAGCTGGGCGCTGGCATTGCAGTCAGGCGCAATCGTCGCGGTGTTTTTGACGGCGATGCAATTAAATCACTGGCCGATTGATCTCTATCAGTACGACACCAATTCCGCATACGGAAGTTTTGCGATTCAGCAGGTGATGGGGGCGCTGCTGTTTGGGATTGGCTCGGCGCTGACGGTGACGTTGGTGTTGCCGGGGGGAGAGCCGCTATACCGAGTGGCGAAACCGCAATTTCTGAGATTGCGGCAGGCGTTCACCTGGCGGGGACTGCGGACCAAGGAATTTTTCTCATCGATCATCGTTGGATTGTCGCTGGCGGCCGTGCAGATGGGATTTCTGGTGGCGTTTTATTTGATCGCCAATCATTTCGGAGCGTGGGCGCCGCAAGAATTGAATTATGAAGATTCCGTGAGCACGGTGATTCCGTGGATCGGTGGAATTGCCATTGGGTTGCTGGCCGCGACCAGCGAGGAATTTCTGTTCAGGCTTTTTGCAATTCCACTCTTACAAAAAGTGACGAAGTCGAACGTGATTGCGGTGATTCTGCCGGCGTTCGCATGGGGATTTCTGCATACCGCGTATCCGAACGAACCGCCGTACATTCGCGGGTTGGAAGTCGGATTGATCGGCATTGGCGTGGGCATTGTATTTTTGCACTGGGGAATTCTGGCGACGCTAGTGTGGCACTACACGGTGGATGCATCACTGGTGGGATTGCTGCTGATTCGCTCGAGCAGCCTGTATTTCCGCATCAGCGGACTGGTAGTGGGACTAGCGGTGCTGATCCCGTTCGGGATTGCGGTGTATTCGCGAGTGCTGCGAGGCACGTTTGAAGACCATGCGGATTTATTGAATGGAGCGGCGGAGCCCGTTCGAACCGGTGGAGCAGGTGAGACGGTGTTGGCAGCGGAGATTTCTGCAAGCGATGTCTCGGCAGCCGAACCGGTGGCAGCTACTGCGAGGGGCTACAGCGCGCTTTCGACGGGCATGATTGGTTTGCTTTGTGTGTGCATGGTTTTGGGCGGAGTTGCGACGTGGAAGCTGAAGCCGGTGCGGGTGGGCGACTACTTGAAGTTGAAAATAGACGCGAAAGAAGCGACTGCGCGCTCGGAAGAAATACTGAAACAACGCGGCGTGGACTCGAGAAACTATAAAACGGCGACGATTTTTGTAAACGTAACAGATGCTACCGCGAGCGAATACCTGCGCGAGAAGATTGGCGTGCCGGCGTTGAATGAGATTTATGAAACGCGGATACCGGGCGCGTTGTGGCATGTGCGATTTTTCCGCGACGGCCAGCCGGAAGAATATTCGGTAGTGCTGCTGCCAGATGGGACGCTGCACAGTGTGCATCACGACATCGCGGAGGCGGCGGCGGGGGCGTCACTTAAGAAAGAAGATGCGGTGGCGAAGGCGCAGGAATTTCTGCGGACCAGCAAGCATATTGATCTGTCGCGATGGACGCTGCTGGAAGCAACATCGGAAAAAAAGCCGCACCGGCTCGACCACCGACTGATATGGCAGGAAAATCAGCCGCTTGGCGAGACACAGACGACAACCGCGGCGGATGCCGCTAGCCATGCGTTCGGACGAATGCAGGTATCTGTGGTCGGCGACGACGTGACAAGCTACCGCACATTTATCAAAATTCCCGATGAGTGGAGGCGGCAACGGGAAGAGCAGTCCGTGGCGCGCACAATTTTCACGTTTTTGCCGGTGCTCCTGATGCTGGGGTTTGGCGGGACCATGCTGGTTTTCTTCCTGCGCGAGATCAAGTCGGATTTGATGAGAGAAGTTCCGTGGAGACGATTCTCGTTATGGGGCCTGTACGGATTGGTTGCTTATATTCTGATCTTCGCGTTTGCCGACCGCATCGCACAGGCCTTAAGCCAATATTCGACAGCGATGCCGTTAAAGTTCGTATTCGGCGCACTGGGTATCGGCTTTCTGGTGGGAATGTTTTTCTTTTTGGGAGCGATTGTGCTGCTATTTGCTATGGCGTGGTTTTTTCTGCGCCAGGCGTTCGCAGAAACGGATTTTCCCGGTTGGCGCGGAATGGGGGAAAATTATTATCGCGATGCGTTGCTGATCGGAGTGGGCGGGACGGCAGCATTGATCGCGCTGAAACGCGTTTCGGATTGGATGTCCGCGCACTGGCCAACACCGCACCAGTCGCTGGGCGCGGCTTTCGGGAATGATTTCGATTCGGTGCTGCCCGGGATTTCCATTTCGGCGACCGCGATGCTGCACGGGCTGCTGTTCACAGGAGCGATCGCGGCAACGGCGGCTTTTGTTGCAGCGCATTGTAAATCGCCGATAGTGCGCGGGCTGCTTTTTGTTATGGCCCCGCTGGCGATGGTGGGAGGCTGGGGAAGTACAGCGGACTTCCTGAAGCAGTGGATTGCTGGCCTGGTATTTCTTGCGCTAGTGGTCTTTGGCGTTGCGCGCGTAGTACGACTAAATCTGCTGGGCTATTTCCTGATGCTGGCGATTCCAACCCTGTTGGCGGGTTGTGCGGAACTGCTGGCGCAGCCAAACGGCTTCTATCACACGCAAGGCGTGGTGTGCGCGGCGGTGCTAGGAGCACTTCTGGCTTGGCTGATTGCAGCATGGCTGACAACGAAAGACGCTCCTGAAGATAGCCTGGCGGCGTTGCGGCAGGGGCAATAAAACATCGAGATTCGGGTACGCAGCGGGCAACGTGGAAAAGGTTTCCCGCCTCGGAAACAAATAGTCGCGGGCACTCGTTGTATAAGATGAAGGGTATGGCTGCTTACCTGAGGTGCGGCGGTGCGTCCAAATTGGGTGACACCGCAGCGCTGCGTGTTTTGCCGAAGGCTCCGCTTGTTCGCAAGAGTATGAGAACGAACGAGTAGCGAGGCAAACTCGAAGAGAAAGCGAACATGCCGCTTCCCCATTGGACGTTGGCTTTGGCTGATAACGCAGGCAGGTCCGGCGGAACAAATGCCGTACTGGCCACGGTGACCTCTTTGCCGGAACTTGACGAACGGTCCCTCGTCATCGAGGCACAGGCCGGGAATCGCGCGGCTTTCGAGGAATTGGTGCGCCGGTTCGACCGCGACGTACTGCGGCTGGCCATAAACCTGATGAAGCGTCCAGAAGACGCGCGCGACGTTTACCAGGAAGCCTTCCTGAAGGTTTACCGCAATCTGCACCGCTTCCGCTTCGAATGCAGTTTCTACACCTGGCTGTACCGCATCGTGACCAACGTATGCCTGGATCATCTGCGGCGGCGGCAGGCACGTCCTGAAGATCAAGCTCCCGAAATACATTTGAACCGGCAGGATGAGGGTTCGCGCGATTTTTTTGAATTTCAGCGTGAACTGCGGCCGGGGCTGGACCCGGAACGGCGGCTGATGGGGAACGAGATACGAACGAGGATCGCGAAAGCGATGGAGCGGCTGTCTCCGCGGGAACGAGTGGTGTTCGAGATGAAGCATTACCAGGGTTTAAAGTTGCGTGCGATTGGCGATGCCCTGGGCACCACGGAGGAGACGGTCAAGAATTCGTTGTTTCGGGCGACGCGGAAATTGCGGCTGGAACTGGGAGAGCTGCGATGAGCGCTCGCGAATCCAAGATGAACTGTTCGGAGGTAGGGCCGCTGCTGGTTTTTCTGGCCTGCGACGAGTTGACGGCAGAAGAACGGGCAAGAATCGAAACGCACCTGGAAAGTTGCGCGGATTGCCGAGCACTGCTTGCGGAAGAAGATGCCTTTCAGGATTGTGTTTTGACGATTCCGCAAGCCGCGGATGAATTGGATCGCACCGGAACAATGTTGGCGCAATGCCGCAGCGAGCTTGCGGAATCGCTGGACGAGATGTCGGTTCCTGCTGAACCGGAAAGATGGCAGCCATTTGGATTTATCCGGCGCTGGATGGCCCTGCGGCCGGGATGGAGCGCTGCCGGTCTTTTAGCGGCAGGCGCGATTCTGGGAGTGCAATTGCTGCAGTGGTTGCCGACCGACAACTCGAACTTAGCTGGCAAAGCGATGACAGTTTCGGCAGCGCAGAAGATATCTGACGAGCAACTGGCAAAGATGTATGTTTCTCGAATTAATTTTGCACCCAGTGCAGACGCCGCACCGGGAACTTTTCAGGTGCAACTGCGCGCCGAGCAGCCGCTGGTTCTTTCAGGGAACGTCGATGATTCGGACGTGCGGCGCGTTTTGACGTATGTGGTAAAGAACAGCGACCGATTTGATGCGGGAGTGCGGCTGGATTGCCTGGAAGCTCTGAAATCGCGCATCCACGACGTGGAAATTCGCGGCGCCTTGCTGGATGCGGCTCGCCACGATCAGAATCCCGCAGTTCGAATGAAGGCGTTGGAAGCGTTGCGCGATGTTGCCGGGGATGAAGATGTGCGCGATGCGCTGCTGGAATCGCTGAACCGCGATGGCAACCCCGGCGTACGGGTGGAAGCGGTGAATTTGCTGGTGCGGTCGTTGGAACTTGAATCGACTTCACAAATGGGCGTGGCGAATGAGGCGCCAGAAGCTCCGGAATCCGATATGCCAATGGTTGCGCCAAGTCTGCCAGCGGTTCCGCTTCCCGCCGCGGAACCGTCCGTGCGACGCGTGGTGCGAGCTTTGCAAGACCTGCAACGACGTGATCCGAACCGCTATGTCCGCCTGAGAAGCGCAGCAGCGTTGCGCCAGATCGGCCCGCCGGATGTGCAATAAAAAATTTTTACAGCGAAATTCAGAAGTCACAGAATGCTACAAAAGAAAACGCGGGGAGAGTGGCCTGCGGATGAATCGGTTTTGTCAGGAATACGAATGAAGGCATTCTCCATTTTCGGAATGGCGCACGCCGCTGGACTGGCATGGCTGTTTGCTGGCCTGGCGATGCCATCCGGTTTTGCAGCAAAAGATCCGGCTGCGATTATCGTAGAACCGGCGAAGGGAACCGCACCAGGCGGGGCACACTTTTCGAGAGACCTGAACGGAGTTCTACAAACCAGCGAAAATCTGACGCTGCGTTTGAACACCGACCTGGGTTCGGTGCATGTGGTTCCGCTGCAAAAAGGCAACACCCCGGTAGTTCGCTATTCCGTGCATATCGAAACCGATGCGCGCGAACCACTGGCATCGCAATTGTTGGACCGCTACGTTTTGAATGCCAGGAGCTTGTCGACAGGCACTGAAATCACCGGCAATTTACCACAGCAGGTTGCGCGCGGCGGCGGAGCGCAATTCTGGGTGCATTTTGAAGTATCGGTGCCGGAGAGCTATGGGCTTGATATCAGCACGGGGGCGGGCGACATACTGACGGCCGACGTTGGTGGAATGGCCACGCTGGCGACCGAGGGCGGGAATATCGTTACCGGAAAACTTTCGACCAATCTTTCGGAAGCTTCACACCGCCATGAGCACTCCCGCATGCGAGCGGCGGCAAAACTGCAGACGCAGGGCGGACACATCAAGGTTGAAAGCGCAGAGGGTGATTTGAACGCGTTCACCGCGGGCGGACATATCAACACTGGTTACATTCATGGAGAGGCGAATCTGCACTCTGGCGGGGGCCACATCCGCGCGGCAGGAATCGGCGGCAAAGCGGAGCTTACCACCGAAGGCGGAAACATCACCGTTGGTAAAGCGGGAAATTTCGTGGCGGTGAAAACCGGCGGCGGACAAATTGATTTTGGAGAAGTGCGCGGTTCGGTACATGCACAAACGGGCGGTGGCGGGATTCGCGTGATGTACGTTTCTGGACCAATGGACGTGGAATCGAGCGGCGGCAGCATTTGTTTGACGCGAGTATCTGGAGCGGTGAGGGCGGAAACCGGTTCCGGGACGATCACGGCGTGGATTAACCCGGAAGGGTCACGAATGGGAAGCAGCTCCGCGCCGCATGTTGCGAGCGCCGCAGTGAGCCTGAGCGGAGCTTCGCAACTTATTTCCGGCGAAGGCGACATCGTGGTTTTTCTGCCGCGAAATCTGGCGGCAAATATCGAGGCGATTGTAGAGCATGGCGGGGAACACCGCATCGAAGCCGATCCGGCGTTGGCGCTGCAAATTGCGAAATCCGCACAATCCAGCGGCCCGTTGAAAGCGGTTGCGGCGCTGAATGGCGGCGGTCCGATTCTGAGATTGAAAACTACCGGCGGAAAAATCAAGCTGCAGTATCTGGAATCGGAAACCGCGCTGTGGGACTCCATGATGCGCGATCAAAAGGCACGGATGGAGCGAGATTTGGCTATGACACCGGTGGCGGCCCGGGCAATGCAGTGGCCAGACGCGTTTCCGTCTCCGGCGCCAATGGCGACGCCTCAGTTTGAGCAGCCGAGCGTGTGGCCGGGAGGCTGGGTAGCTCGAATCGAGTTTCGCCTTCTGGGTGGCGTGCGCGAGGACGGAGACGACTTCCTGAAGCGAATCGTATCGGCTCCGCCGCCAGGGTATCCCGAAGTGGCACGTAAAGCGGGGGTCGAAGGTCTGGTACGGCTGCAAGTACGTTTGAAGCCGGACGGGCACATTGAAGTGGAGAAACTTCTGGACGGCGATACCGTACTAGCCGATGCGGCGATTGCGGCGGTGAAGCAATGGCGTGGCAGGCCGGTGGCAATGGATGGCAAGCCGGTGGACGTCATCTCAACGGTAAAGTTTGAATTTCATTTGCGTTAGTTTTTCGGCTGTAAAGACGTTGCGGAGCATTTTGGGTCCATGGTCCAGGTTGTTCTTCAGGAGAAATGGAAACAGCGCGCGGTTGATCGAAGTCAGTCGCACGGTGAATCCTCGAAGGGGAGCATTTATGAAACTTCGCAAGATAATCGTTCCGGCGATGGTGTTGCTGTGGGCGCTGGCGGTTACAGCCGTTCCTGGCTGGGCCATCAGCAAAGAGTTCAATCAATCCTATCCGCTGCAGCCGGGCGGCACGTTTGATTTGCAGAACGTGAATGGAACCGTGGAAGTGCAAGGCTGGGATAAGGATGTGGTCGAGGTGCACGCGGTGAAGACGGCGAAGCTCAAGGAATCTGACCTGGAGCGGGTTTCGATCGATGTAAATGCCAATGCTAGCGGAGTTTCCATCGCAACGCGTTACCCACAAAACGAAGGCGTGGAAGTGGCGGTGGAATATACGATCCACGTGCCGCACGGCGCAAAGCTGGAGCATTTGGGTACGGTCAACGGGACGCTGCGAATCGCGGGAGTGGACGAGGTAGATGACCTGCGTACGGTGAATGGCAATATTGAGGTGTTCGGCGCGGACAGCACGGTTCATGCGCGTACCACGAATGGAAATGTCCGGCTGGAACTTTCCCACATACATGGCGTCGGCGGAACGCTGGCCGAAACAACGAACGGCTCGGTGGTTCTGGCGTTGCCAGCAAATTCACAAGCCGACTTGGAAGCACGCTGCCTGAATGGCAATTTTCTTTCTGAGCTGCCAGTGGAAATGCAAAGTACGTTAAAACCGCGTGAGATGCACGGAAAGTTGGGACGGGGTGGAGCGCCGATCAAGCTGCACACAATTAATGGCGGCATCCGCGTGGTGGCCCTGCGCACGACGGTTTGAAACGGCGTGATTTGAAAAGCGGGTTTGAAATCAGGCGCGTCTAAAAACCCAAGGAGGACATCCATGAACAGGAAAAACATTTTGTTGGCGGCTGGAATCGCCGCGCTGGGCATCGGTCTGATCGCTTTGCCGGGCACTTCGAAGTCGCAGCAGGAAACCCCGCAAGCCGCAACGCCAGCGCCGCAGGCGCCGGCTCGAGTGAAAATTATGCGCACGCCCCAGACTGTGACCATCGAAGGCGCTCCGGCTCTCGAGCGCGTACAACAGGAACTGACGTTGCTTGAGGACGAAGGCGGCAGCTGGCTGGGAATCGAAACGCAGGAGGTCACCGCGGAAAAGGCAAAAGAGCTGAAACTCTCCGCGGAGCGGGGCGTGGTAATCGGAAAAGTCCTGGAGGACAGTCCCGCCGCTAAATCCGGATTGCGAGACGGTGACGTTATTAGCGCGATTAATGGTCAACCGGTAGAAGGCACGGTCCAGTTCCGCCGCATGGTCCGCGAAACGCCAGCAGGACGCACGCTGCAATTGACGGTGTGGCGCGACGGCCGGTCGCAATCAATCAACGCCACCCTCGGCAAGATGCAGGAGAACCGTAAGCAGTGGATGAGCGCAATGCCGCAAGTCTTCAAGTTCGAAACACCAGACATGCCGGAGGTTGCGCCAATTCCCGGAATTCCAAGCCTTGAGTGGGATGGCGGCAATTTGCTGATGAACCGCCCGCGCCTGGGCATCGATGCCGAGGATATCAGCGGGCAACTGGGTTCGTATTTTGGCGCGCCCGATGGTGAAGGGATTTTAGTTCGCGACGTGAATCCGGGGTCGGCCGCCGAGAAGGCGGGAGTGAAAGCCGGAGACGTGATTACTTCGCTGAACGGCGACCGGATTCACGGCGTCGCGGAATTGCGTTCGAAACTGGCGGCAGCGGGTGAAGGGAAAACCGCCAAGCTGGGTGTCACGCGGAACAAGAGTTCCTTGACGCTGGACGTAGAAATTCCAGCGATGAAGAACAAAGTGGTTCACAAGATGGAGATGCGGACCAAGATTTAATTCGCGTTTACCGCATTCAACGGATTCGACGAAAGGCTTCCCTGACAATGGGGGAAGCCTTTTTGTTTGCGTTACAGTATGTTCCGGCACCGGACGAATGCGTTTCTTCAGCGCTTCTCGAGTGAGACGGGTGGAACAAAGCGGAGGGCTCTTTCGTTCCTAACGACGAGCAAGAAGCAGGATTGCAGGTGTTCTCGTTTGGAAGATGGCACGGGAATAGCGAGACCTAACCACAAAGGGGCGAACCTGTCTAATCGAAAAGATCTGATTCGAAACGGTGGGAGAGAATAATGAAGAACTCGATCCGGACTCTGGCCGCAAGTTACTTCACTCGGGTAGCGCTGTTTTCGTTGATCGCCATGAATACGCAATTATTCGGGCAGGACGCCAACCGTGCAAACCGTCCGGCGGCTACAGCCAAACCCAAATCGACTGCGAACAGCAAAGCGCGCATGGAGCGAGTCGCCAACGGGATTGATCCGATCGATCTTACCAAGGGCAAGGCTCCGGTAAGGCTGGATATCCTAAAACTGATGAATTTGTATAACGTGCCGGGTCTGAGTGTGGCGGTAATCGAGGACTACAAAATTGCCTGGACAAAATGTTACGGAGTGACCGAACCGGGTGGCACCGTGCCGGTGACTCCGAAGACGCTTTTTCAGGCGGGATCGATCAGTAAGCCAGTAGCCGCTGCAGGAATGCTGGCGCTCGTTCAAGAGGGCAAACTTTCGCTGGACGAAGACGTGAATGTAAAACTGAAAAGTTGGAAAGTACCGGAGAACGAATTTACCAAAGATCAGAGAGTGACGCTGCGGCGCCTGGCGAGCCATAGCGCGGGGCTGACGGTGCACGGATTTCCCGGCTACGACGTGGACGACAAAATTCCTACCCTGGTGCAAATCTTCGATGGAGAAAAACCAGCGAACACTGCTGCGATTCGCGTGGATTTTGTGCCCGGCAGCGACGAGCGCTACTCGGGCGGGGGCATCACCATCGAACAGCAATTGATGATCGATGTAAGTGGAAAGCCGTTCCCGGAGTTGATGAAAGAAACCGTGCTGGACAAGATCGGAATGAGGCACAGCAGTTACGAACAGCCATTGCCGCCGTTAAGTGCTGCATCCACGGCGGGCGGCACTTACGGAGACGGCAAGCTGGTACACGGGAAATGGCATGTGTACCCGGAAATGGCGGCAGCCGGTCTGTGGACGACGCCAACGGACCTGGCAAAATTTGCGATCGAGATTGCGCTGTCGAGGCAGGGCAAGTCCAACAAGGTGCTGACACAAAAAACGGCAGAGGAAATGTTGACGATGCAATCGAAGAATTTTGGAATTGGGTTCGGACTCAGCAAAGACCATCCGGGTGAATTCGAGCATAACGGAGCGGATGAAGGTTTTCAGGCGCTACTGAAGATGAATTCCGATACCGGCCAGGGCGTTGCGCTGATGGCCAATTCCGATTACGGAATTCTGGTGGCCGAAGAATTTCTGCGCAGCCTGGCAAAGGAATATAACTGGAAATATAAACCGCGGCCGCGTTCCGAGTTCCTGAAATTGGAACTGGTCGGCAAGGTGCAAAGCGTGGACGCGATGCTCGCGAAGTACGACGAACTGAAAACTTCCAGCGACGCCAAGAATCGTCCGGAAGAGCGAGTCTTGAATGGAATCGGCTATGACTATCTGCGGGCCGGAAAAATGGATGATACGATTCGCATTTTCCAGAAAAATGTAGCGGAATTTCCTGAATCGTCAAACGTCTATGACAGTTTGGGGGAAGCGTACGCCGCTGCCGGAAAAAAGGAACTGGCAATCGCGAACTACGAAAAATCGCTCAAGCTTGATCCCAAGAATCAAAATGGGATTGAACGGCTAAAGAAATTGAAGGAGTCGCAATAGCCGCGGCTCATCGTGCGACACACCCTGATCCTGCGCCAGGCGCGGTCAGGGTCCGCGTCGATATTTTTTCGCCAGGCGGAACGGTCGGCGCAGAATTTCAGCCCAAGGCAAACGCGGCGCGGTGCTCTCCGACGACCAGTCTTCTTCGCTGGTCGAAAGCGCAAGACGCGCGAGATAGCCAAGTCCGGCGATCGCATTTCCGCGAATTGCAAAACGGAAAAATGCGCGTGGCACGATTGACGGCGCTGCGAAACCTGCATACGGCAACCAGGTTTCGATCTGGCGAACCAATCGTAGACATGCCGAATCGCGCTGCACTTCGTTTTTCATCTCTTTCGGAATTGGCACGCCCAGAGAGCGCTCCGCAAGTAGCAGCGCTACTCGAAGCATGCGTTCCGCGCCGGCTTCAGCCGCCGATCGCCGAATCAGATTCCAGTCCAGCTCCCGATGATTGTGAACCATGGCGGCGATATCGCAGATCCACATCAGACGCTCCCAGAAATGAGTGGCTCCATGAACGGAGATAAGAACGAATTCGTGCTCGGCCGAGAGAGCGGGAACGGGGCGCCCGTCGAGGGATAGTGAAGTCTTGCTCTCGAAATATTTTTCAATCGGCAAGGGCAAAGGAAAGTAGCGCAAGGTGTTTTCAGTATGTAGTTCGAGAATAATTTCAGTATCTTGTGCGCGGAAGCGATATTCACCCGGAATTTTGCGGCTTCGAATGGCTTCGGCGGAAATTCGAGAATCGTAGCCTGTATCGACAAGGATCTCAGCTGCGCGTGGAATATCTTTCTGGCGAAGTAGTAGATCGAGATCCGCGTACTGGCGCACTGCAGGTTCGCCATAAGCGCGCAGCGAGAGTACCGGCCCTTTTACAACAACACATTCGATTTCGGATTGCCGGAATAGTTCAAGAACGCGAAAAAGTTCCGCGGTCATGGCGAGATTAGAGAGGAGATGAGCGCGTTGATGAACGCGCAGCGAATCCAGGAACGGAGACGGAATCTGGAAGCCAGGAATACCGGCGAGCCCGGCCGTGAAGTGACCGAGAACACCGTGCGCCTCCGCGAGACCAATAAAGGAATCGGCGTCCGGTATCACAGCCACCAGCGCCGAGATTTTGGCCGGGTCTCGCGGCAGCGAGCAGGAATCGAGCAGCAGAGGCCACTCGCGCCGCAGAAGATCATTTCCAAATGGAGATGCTGGCGGCAAGAGTCGGCTCCCAACCGGCTTAAGTGTACGCGAGAAAACAGGCAGGAATTCTAGCGCGAATATTTTTCAGCGATCTCTGCAGCCCGGTTGAAGGCGTCCTCTACGCGGCGAAAAACGTGCGGGAACTGGCGCACCGCTTCAGCCGCAATCTCTTCAAGATGGCGCTTGCCGTCCATGGCTTGAAGGAGCCAGCGCTCGGCCTGACCTGATTCATCGAGGACTGGAACAAACCCCATGGCTCGTTTTTGCAGGACCGATGGCGGAAAAAGGCTGCCGTAGAAAGTGGACTGCGCGAAGCGGACTTCCTGGTGTCCGCGGGCTGCAGGAATACTGGTCTCCCACTGCCAGATGTAGTCGGTACCCACAAGATGGGCTCGCAAATCGGTGGAACAGACTTCTCCTTCGTCGAGCGGAACCGGTTCAAGCCAGGGCAGAAAAAGGTGGCCGTAAACAGTTTCTTGCGCGCGCGGCTCGGTGGAATATCCGATGTCTCCTGTAAGTTGGGTTTGAAACCATACTCCCAGGCCGTGACCGATGACGGTTTTCTTGATTGGCAACTCGATGCGGTTTCCCGCGGACGTTTTTGCTCCGACTACATAGTCGAGAACGTGCCAGGGACGCGGCTCCGAAACGACTTGATCGGGCTTTATGTGATGCCGGTGGATGGTATTGAGGACCAACGGAAGGCCCTGCGCCAGGTCCAGATGCGGCACCGCTTTCCAGGCGCCCACAAGCTGTTGGTAAGCGCCGGGAAGTGCGACGATCGCTGCGTAGAGCGTGTCGCGGGACGGTATCAATTGGCCGCCCTGCACGAGGAAGCGGTCGCGAGCGTCCTGCAAGGTGTCAATGGCGTTCGAAAAGAGAGGCAGCACGCCGCGAACATCAGAAACGAGGACGTTTACGCGTTCGGGGAGGTGAATCTGGCGTGAATCACCACGCATAAAAACAATTCGATCAGAGAAGCCATTGGCTGCGGCCAGCTGGCGTCCGAAATCCACTACTCCGTTCATGTCGATGGCATACACGCGGCGCGCCCCAGCCTTGCAGGCCAGCAAGGCAAAAACGCCTGGACCACAGCCGAGATCCAACACCGCGTCGCTGGGGCGCACAGAATGCGCAATCGCGGCCGAGTATGCGTCCATGCGGACCTTATCGGAAAACATGCTCGCAAACTGTTCGAGGCTATACATGGCTCGAAGCGGCTCCGAGAGATGAACGGCGGCGCGAATCGAGCATTCGCAAGACATGCCTTTCGACGAGTTCGGCCAGAGCGGGCAACCGAGCTGGGTCGCTGCTAGGAATCACGCGGCAGCACTCGATCGATGAGACGAGTCTGGTCAAAACCTCAAATTCCTCAGCGCGCTGATGCCGGTCGAGGTACCAGTTCATGTAAGTATTCTGCACGAGTTGTAGCAGCGCTTCGCGTTGCGAAATCGATTCAATATGAGGAGCGCCTTCTTCGCTGGAACGCTCGGCAAGAAGGAAAATCGCCGCAAGAGGAGCAGGGCTTGAGGCAAACTTTGCGCTGGAACCGTCTAGCGACAAAAAGCGCTTCTCCCAGCCCGGAACCATCAAGGGCAAAGCTTCGCGGGAAGAAAAGAGAAAGTCAACCGAATCGGGCCAGAGACCAACGCGCGGATAAGCGGGAAGCACTTGATACCCGCTTGGCGATTCGGCGAGAGCACACACGTCCTCTCCCAAAACGGGCCATCCACGAAGCGCAAGTGCGGCTGCGGTCGTCGATTTGCCGGCACCGGCTTCTCCAACCAGCGCGAGTGCGCGACCGTGAACCGCCAATGAGCTGGCGTGCAACGTTACGGTTCCGCGCTGGCGGAGCACGAAGCCCATAACAGGTCCAAGGAGGTAAATGCAGAGGTCGTCGAAAGACAGACCCGGGCCCGGCTCGCCCCAAATGCGCTTGGCGGCATGATCCATCAGAAAACGGGTGCCATCGCTATACGTTAGTTGAAAGAATCGCCGATCAGCAAATTCAGAAACAGTGAAAACGCCGTCGCCTGGGAGCGTGCTGGAAGGTCGTGCGCGAACGGCAGCGACTGGCAGCAGCAGGGCCCGTGCCGCCCACTCCGGAATGTCAGCAAAATACAAGCTGATGTCGGAAGGCGGGCCAGGCGCATCCGCAGGCAGCGCGCGCAGGCCAGTTACTGGCAGGTCCGACTCGAGAATCAGTCCGTAGCTACGGTAAGTTTGTCTCACGGGGGCTATCGAACTTGGGAGACGCAGATAAGATAATCGTCAAACGTATATTAACCTGTCTTCGCGGTTGACGAACCGCTGTCTCTGGTGCCTCGGGGACGGCTTCCAGCAGTCATCTCTGTCAGGCTTCCCTATCGCTCTGGCATCTCGGCAACTTCACTGAGCATGTCTTCGATGACGAATCTACCGACTCTACTGAATTGAATCTTGGTTTCCAATACCTTTGCTACCTTTGGCCTCGGCGCCTCAGAGAAGGTGGCATGAGGCATGATATGAGGCATTTCCTGGAGCAATGTAATTTAGAGCGGTTGAGCGCTGATGGTGATGAGCTGCAACTGAGGAACTGAAGTTCTTTGAGCGAACCTTGAGGCCCACTGAACGTACCCCACTGGGTAAGCGAAAAAGCCCCCAATTTCGGACCTAAGCGGTCTTTTGATTGTTTCCCGTCCCGCCGTCTCCGTTGGACGGCATATTACGATTGGTGGCCGTCATTTCCGTCAAACTGCCATATCTGGTGAGGCTCGGCGTTCGGTAGACCTTCTTATTGGGCATTTCCGTACACGAATTCATGAAGAACCTCTCATGGAAATGTACCGGACTGAACCCACGTTTTCAACGACTATTAGTGATTTTTAACCAACGCGCAAGTGCGATCGGACGCAGATGAACGTACAGCGAATCATCTAAGCTTTGTCGTAGATAACTAGTGAGTAATTCAAAATCTATGAATCCGGAAAGGCCCCCGCTCGCCGGGTCGACGGCCGCCGGATTCCATCTTCCGGATGCGGCATGCAGCAGCATGAGGTCCTGAGTTATAGGTGTTTTCGGCCTAAGCCGAATCTCGTCGGGTAGAGTCCCAACTTGGGAACGGCGAAGCAGATATTTGTCCATACTCCATGGAATCAACGGAACACGAACAAGAAATCGCGACAAACGGCGGTCCAGGAAGGGATTCCGCGATTCCAGCGCGCGAGCCGTCGATGTCGAATCGTAAAATTCCAAGAGGCTGGCGACGGACAGGTCGTTCAGAGACGCATAGGCTCGGGGATTGAATGGATGTTGCGGAGGTCTGGAAGCATTCATCGCTTGCCAGCGACTGGACAGGTCCAAGCGACGTTGAAAATCTGGCATGAACCAAGGCGGAAATGGCAGATTCCGGGATTTCCTGCCGATGGATCGCAGGAAACTGCTACGAATCCCGGCACCGAGCGGCGGAAACTTGCGCTGAGAAATTACGTAGCGGCCCAACGCGGAAATTACCGATAGCGGACCCTGGCGATTGTAAAGAAATCGCAAATAGGGCATGGCTTGCAAGCGGAGAACTTCGTCCCCACCACTGCCGGATAGCACGACTGGTGAATTCTTTGCAAGCAAACGTTGGTAGTAGAGGCAAAGATCCGCGTAAGGATCGAGAGCGGGCTCCGGGCAAGGAACTGGCGAATCCTCCAAGCTGGCGAACGGCAGCACGTCACCGTAATGGACGACTTGACACGGGATACCAAGGGAGGCTGCAAAACGCGAGGCAAGGTCAGACTCCTCGTCATCTACCGCCGGTCTTGAGTCCACGGATAGCGCATGAAGCTTAAGGTCGGAACCGGTGGAATCCTCTTTGCGCAGGAAAACCGCACGCGCTGCGAGCGTGGTCGAATCCAGCCCTGCGCTCAGCAGAATGGAAGTGTCGATCGCTGGGAGTTGATCGCGAACCGATTGGGTAAATAGCCGCTGAAACTCTTCGATGTATTCCTCATCGCGCTTGAGAATCAAGAGATCTTCGATCGGCATATTGGCGATGCGCCGGACAAACAATCCATTTTCTGAAAATTCGAGTACATGACCAGGGGGAAGGCGGCGAATATCGCGATAGGCCGATACGCTTGGATTGTAATAGGGGTAGCCAAGCAGAAAATCGGCGATGAAAGCCTCGTCCAGTTCGCGGGAAACGGAAGAATGCGAGAGCACCGCCTGCAGTGTATTGCTGAAAACTAAAGCGCCATTTTGCTGCGAATAAAAAAAGGGCCGCGCCCCGGTCAGGTCGCGGTAACCGACAAGTTTGCGCGCCCCGGCATTCCACAGGATGAAACTCAAGTCGCCGTTGAGGTCTGGCAGTCCAGCTTCTCCGCATTTGGCAAAGTATTGCAGCACTAAGTGTTCGCTGCTTGGAGACGCCGGGAGTTCTACGCCGTGCTGGACCAATTTCTGCTTGAGTTCTTCGCGACCATCACAGCGTACGTCGCCGAGAAACCAGGTTTCGCCCTGCAAAGTACAGGGTTGCGAAGGCTCTTGCGGCGCGGGACCGGTCTTCAGAAGTGAGAATGCAAAAGAGGCGGTTGCAGTGCTGGTTTGTTGCAACGCATCCGGACCTCGAAAGGCAATGGCACGCGCCATCAGCTCGATTGCTAGGCGATCCTTTTCAATGGAGTCCGCGTTCGGTTCAATACGGATAATTCCGGCAAAGCCGCTCACGACAGTTCTCCCGACATTTCTTCCGCGAACGCCGCGTAGTGCAAGTGCGACCCCTCGGGCTCGCCGATTGCGTTGCCTTGATATTCGACCCAGGCATGTGCCGCCAACTTTCCCTGGTCTTTGCGGACACCGATGCGCAACTGCGTGGCAATTCCCTGCCGCGCCAGCAGCCACCAAATAGCAATTGACCGCTCAAGACAAGTGGAAGGCACGAGCGAATTTCGAGCTGCGGCCAGCACCATGCGCGAGGTCAACGCGACCCGCGAATCGGCTGCGCCGGTCACCGGCGAGCGCTGTTCCGGAGGGGCGAGAAATTTACGCAGGAACCGCTGCGTGGCGGCAAAGCCGCGCATCCGCAAACTTATGGTGAGCAGAGGGAGTAGCACCACGACCCGCAACACAAGTGCTTTTGCGGGACCCGGCAGCGCGCTAAACCGCCGAAGTCGTGCCCACATCGGCAGGTTGCGTGGCAATCAGACCGTTTTCGACAAGATGACCCAGAAGATCGGAAAGGTTGGAACGCAGTGTCTCTGGTTCAACGTCAAATTCCTCGATAAGCTGGTTATAAGCAGCCTCGACGGACGGCGCGGCAGTTACCAGTTGCCACATGCGGGTGCCTACCGAGTCCAAACCAAAATATTTTTCAGTATTCAAATTGAGCAGCACAGATTCCTGATCCAAAAAGCGGATCAACACGTTGGCGGGAATGGTTGCGCGGTCAGCAAATGAAATCATGCGGCAAATTAGTACCTTTCAGGCATGTACGGAAACCTTCTAGACGCATCGCTCGGCGCTTGCCACTCCGCCAAACACACTACGTAATTGTAGCGTTTCCCAGTCCTGATTGACTACCGCTCGCCGCCAGATACGAACACCGGGGTACGGCTTGTACTGGAGCGCTGGAAACGCTATAAAAATCCGATGCAGGATGCCACGCCGCTCCCCGCTATTGTCCCGAAGGATTTGGAGAAATATTATCCGCCAGCGCGCACCGGAATACGCGCGTATGTCCAGCCATTTGAGCGCGCGACGCGGCCGGCGTTGCAGGGTGTCACCTTCGAGGTGCAGGAAGCCCTTGCGCTTCGCTACCCTTCACCTCCATCGGGTTGGGACGGGACTTGCACCCGCTAGCTGCCGAACATGCACGGCGTAGAGCAAAAAAGCCGGCGATTATATTCGCCGGCTTTCGTTTTTCTTTGATTCAGATCAGGATTTCTTTTTCTTGGTGGTTACACTGGTCGCAATTCCGGGCGCAATCTGGTTCAGCATATCCAATCCCTGCTTTGCTTGCTGGCCCCACGGACCGTTGGGATCAAGATCGATCGCATGTTGGTAAGCTTCCACCGTTCCGGGCTGCACGTCAGGCACGTCCTTATCCCCGACTTTCTTGAAGCCCATCGAGCCAACCAGCACCGTCCCTAGCAAATACCAGGACTGTGCGTTTTTCGGATCCAGTTCCGTGGATTTCTTCAGCGGTTCGACAGCGTCCTTGTACTTACTCGCGTTGTACATGGTGATGCCGAAGTTGCGCCAGGCCTGCGCTGCCTGTGCCGGATCGAGTTCCGCCGCTTTCTGATAGGAGGCTGAAGCGTCGTCAATTTTCCCGGCGCGGCCTTGAATCCCGCCCAGGTTGTTGTAGTAAGCGAAGGAAGGCTTCAGTTCGATTGCGCGCTTATAAGCCGCCATGGCATCGTCCGCACGTCCCGCAGCGTCATAGGCGTCGCCAAGTCGCGCCATGACCAGTTGCAGGTTAGGATCTTTTTCAGGTGCCGCAGCTTTCGCCGCTTCAAATTCCGTAATTGCCTTCTCGTTCAGACTGGTCACATTTGGTTTCAGTGCTTCGCGTTGATCGGCCGGCGCCTTCATCATGGCGTCTCTCGCTTGCTTGGCCTGATCGAGCGCAGCAGTCCCCGCTTCGAAGTGTTGCTTCATCCCCTGAAATTTTTGTTTCTCTTCTTCCTGCTTCTGCTTGGCTGCTTCGAATTCCTTGCCCTGTTTGCCGACGATGTCCTTGAAATTCAAGTCCACCGGAACAGTCTGGCCGGCTCCTACTTTTACTTTTCCTGCAGTATACGGCTCCTTCTGCCCAGGCAAATTAAGGTTAATCGTATAGTCCCCTGAGCGCAGGTTATTGAAGGAATATTTTCCGTTTTTGTCGGTCTTGGTATCGGATTTAACTCCCTGATCGCTTACAATTTGCACCGGAATATCTGCCCAGGGCTTTGCAGCTACGTCCAGAATTTGTCCGGCAATTCCCCCATCTTGCGCCGCGGCGCGAGGCGCCATCGCCGCAAAAAATATGGCCAACGCCAGTCCTGCGAACGCCCACGAGTGTGCGAATCTCTTCATGCCTGATTCTCCTTTGCCAGACTTGGCACTGACTTCGCCCTTGCGATGACCAGATTCTGACCGTCGCCTTGTGAATTTTGTCGGGGCCAGCGAAAAGCTTTTACCCAAAGCTATCCGCGATGCGTGGCCCTATTATCACCTATCCCGCCGCATTTCCAAGTGTCAGGGCGAATTCTACCGAGCGCGGGCCGCGCGCCGATACGAGATTGGGTCTGTTACCCCCGCGTCAGAAAAAGCCCGCAACCGCAGCAGACAGCTATCGCAAACTCCACACGCCTCTTGCTCATTTTGATAGCAAGACCACGTCAAATGCAACGGCGCGCCCAATTCAACTCCCTTGCGGACGATTTCGCTTTTTTTCCAGGCGATGACCGGCGTAGCAATCGCTATCTGCGTTTCCGCCCGGGTGCCCGCGTGAATCAGTTCCTGAAACACGCGATAGTATTCCGGTCGGCAATCAGGATAGCCGGAGCTGTCTTCCGCCACCGCGCCAATATAAATTGCTCCAGCGCCAATGGCTTCTGCCCAGCTCACTCCCACGGAAAGAAAATGCGCATTGCGAAACGGCACGTAGGTCACTGGAATTTGGCTTCCATGCAATTCTGGGGCGCCGAGTTCGTTTTCCGGCACTGCAATGCGGTCGTCTGTTAACGCCGAGCCGCCAATTGCTCGAAAGTGATCGAGCCGCACCATCAGCCGTCGCGTAACTGCATAGAAGTCCGCGATCTCGCGGAACGCTCGCGCTTCGCGCGACTCCGTGCGTTGCCCATAGCTCGCATGCAACAGCGCGATGTTCGCAGCGCCGTGCTGTTTGCATGCAATCGCAGCGCACACGCACGAATCCATTCCGCCGCTAACTAGCACCACCGCTTTGTCTTGCGCTCCGGCCATGCCTTACACTCCCTGCGTCGCCGGATGCCAGATAAATTTGTGCAACTGCAATCCCAGCCGCACCGGCAACCCGTCCGCAAGAATCCATTCAACTAGCGTGCGCGGCTCCAGCCCCGGCCACTTGCCATTCGGGTCGGCGAACGCCGGCGAAAAAAGCACTTGCCTCACTCGCGTCGGCAACGCGTGCTCTCGCGTAAACTCCCGCGCGAATTCGTAATCCCGCCTGGTTGATAGCACAAACTTAATTTCGTCTTTCGCATCCACTGCTTCCAGGTTTCGCGCATCAAACGTGTCCGCTTCTCCGGAGTCCGGGCACTTCACATCCACGACCTTGATCACTTCTTTCGGCAGCCGGCCCACGAATCGTTCTCCGCTAGTTTCGATCATCACTGTAAACCCGCGCGCGATCAGGACCTCCGCCAGCGGATATATTTCTTCCTGCAGTAGCGGTTCGCCACCCGTCAGCTCCACCAGCGGTACGATCGCTGCAGCTCCAGATTGATCGCCCGCGCGTCCGCACAGTTCATCCACCTGTGCCAATACATCCTCCACACTCATTTTCTTTCCGCCGTGGAACGCATACGCCGTGTCACACCACGTACAACGCAAGTTGCAGCCCGTAAGCCGCACGAATACGCAAGGCAGACCCGCGCGCGTCCCTTCGCCCTGCACCGACTTGAATATTTCCGTGATGAACATCAAGGTCGCTTCAGTCTATTTTTCTAACGGCTGCCTGCGGAACTGGCTTTCTTCTGTAGCGGCGGCCCAACCACCGCATTCCGCCAAACAAAACGATCATTGCTCCGGCCAGCCTTACATAGCCCGGCGTCACGCCACGTATCGAAAAATCACAAGGTAGCCAATCGCCACCAAAAACGCAGGAAGCATTATGATCAAAAATCCGCGATTCATTGCGATGCTTTCTCTGGACGGAACTGCGCGCTCGCCGTATCCGTTTCCCATACCGTCACTTCCGTGATCGCGGCCCCCACGGGCAAGCTCGTCAACTGCCGTCGCGTTTCGTCATAAAAATACTTCGCCAAATTTTCCGCAGACGGATTCACGATCTCAAAGGCATCCAGGTCGTTCAAAAATTGGTGATCCAGCACCGCAATGATCCCTCGCAGCACCCGCTTCAACTCCGTAAAATCCACCAGCAGACCAATCGCATCCAGTTGCGGCCCCGCCAATGTGACCTGCACGCGGTAGTTATGCCCGTGCACATTCTCGCACTTCCCCTTATATCCCCGGAGCGCGTGGCCCGACGAAAAAGTTTCTTGCACACTGACTTGGAACATCTCTTGCCTTAGCCCTCATTTCATCGCAAACAATTTCCGCGCCTGGAGCGCGCAGACCGCTAATCGCTTCGAGCGACTCTCCCTGCCTCAAAGAATCGCTCCACTTCCGCCAATTCTGGCGTTGTCGCGTACTTCGGCAGCGATTCCATAAAAATTTTACCATACGCCATGCGCTGAATACGGTTATCCAGCAGCGCCAGCACGCCGCGGTCAGTTTTCGCGCGAATCAATCGTCCGAAACCCTCAACCGATCCACAATCACACAGGAGAGTTGCTCGCCCGGTACGTCTACTCCCTGCCAGAAACTCGCGGTCGCAAATAGCACCGCATTCGGTGTGGTTTTAAATCGTTCCAGCAAAGCCGACCGCGGCGCCGTACCTTGCAGCATCAGCGGATACGGCGAACGCACACTCACCCGCTCGTACAAATCTTTCATCTGCGCGTAGCTGGTAAAAAGACAAAACGCCCGCCCCTCGCTTAATTCCAGCAATCGCAATATTTCGTCCGCGGCGCGCGCGGCAAACCCCGCGTCGCGTACATCCGGCATGCGCTGCGGCAAATAAAACAGTGCCTGTTCGCCGTACTGAAATTCCGGCGGCAAAGTGCGCTCTTTCGCGTTATCCAGCCCAAGACGTTGCCGAATGTAGTCGAAACGATGCCCCACCGTCAGCGTCGCCGAAGTCAGCACCACGGTATCGAATTGTTCGAACAGCCGCTCGCGCAGAATCTGGCTTACATCAATCGGCGTCGCGGCAAGAAAGAGGCCTTTATTTCGCCGCTCGAACCAATAAACAAAATTTCGCTCGTTCGATTCGAACAAGAAACTCAGTTCTTGCCGCAGTTCGAAGCTGCGCCTTCCCAGCCGCGTCAACTCTTCGGGCTTTTGCGTCAGCGCCGCAAACTCGGTTTCAATGCTCTTCAGCGCATCCGTCAGGCCGGTGTACGCCTCATGGTGCTGGTCGATAAACGCTCCGCGCTCGGCGTGCGAAAACGGAAACCGGCCATCGCGCGGCGGAAACGACTCGAAAAATGCCCGGCTGCGTTCGCGAAGCCGCTGCGTGCGTCGCAACAACGCTGGCGATCCAAGCTTCAGAATGCGTAAAGTCTGGTCCGCGTCGCGCGCCAGCTCTTCGAACCGGTAATTCGAAATCTGTCGCCCAAAATAATCGCTGGCCACGTCCTCAATCTCGTGCGCTTCGTCAAACACCACTGCCGAATACTCCGGCAGAATGCTGCCGAAATCGTCGTGCTTCAGCGCCAGGTCCGCGAAAAACAAATGATGGTTCACGATGATCACGAAACAATCGTTAAAATCAGAACACTTCTGCCCTGTGCAGGTATCCCGCCGCGCGTCCAGCCGCGCCCACAAATCCGAATCATCCGGCAAAAAAGTCAGTTCCGCGCGGTCGCCGGTTTCCGTCAGCTTCGCCCATTCCCGCATCTGCCGAAAAGCGTCCAGCTCTTCCATGCCTTTCAACATCGGCGAATCCGCCATCAGGTGCAGCTTCGAACGGCACAGGAAATTTGCGCGGCCCTTCATCACCGCAACTTTCAATTTCGGCGCAAAATGTTTTTTCAGGAATGGAATGTCCTTTTGATAGAGCTGCTCCTGCAGCGATTTCGTCGCGGTGGAAATCACTACTCGCCGTCCGCTGCAAATCGCCGGCAACAGATACGCCAGCGTTTTCCCGGTTCCCGTTCCCGCTTCCACGATCGCGTGATGCCGCGTCTGAAACGCGTCGTGCACCATTTCCGCCATTTCCAGTTGCGCAACGCGATGCTCGTACCCGCCGATCATGGACCGTTCCAACAATCCGCCCGGCCCAAACACTTCCCGCATATCCACCTGCACCGCGGCAAGCGCTCCGGACTCGTCCCGGTCGTCGCTCACCACCCTGGCTTTTCGCGGCACGACCGCGGCCTCTTCTTCCTCGAAAGAAACGTAGCGCCGCTCCAGCGTCCCCGCCGTTTCGTCAGAACTCGTTACTCTTGCAGAATTTCCCGCCGTTTTGATCGTGCGCTTCGCCAATCCCATCCACCTTCACTCAAAATCTAAGTATCGAATAAAAAACGATATCACACCGGGATGCTCAACGCTTTCCCGCCCTCCGCTTCCTCGTTCATCAGGAAGATTTCATTTCCGATTAGACCTTTTGCTATCCTTTGCCAAATGGACGTTAAAACCATCACGCCAATTTTGAACGTGTCCGACATTGCGGCAAGCTTCGCCTGGTTCGAGAAGTGGGGCTGGAAGAAGCCTTGCCAGGGGGGCCAAGGAGGGCGCGGCAAGGGACCAAATACCACCACGTTTCGGAATGACGGAGACGAAGCAGCCGATCACGGCGTGTGGATGTCGGTTTGGGTAGACGACGTCGACGAAGTCCACAGACAGTGCGTGGCCGCCGCACTGGATGTTACTTTCCCACCGACCAACATGCCGTGGAACGTTCGCGAGATGCACGTCCGTCACCCGGATGGTCACGTGTTCCGCGTAAGCAAAGGCCGCAACAACGAAACATAAGCGTCACTGAGATCCTTTGCAGGGTACCAGGGACTGCGGGGCTAACCTGCGCCTGCCGTAGCAGTGCTCTGCCGCTCCAGATTCGCTCGATCCCACTTCCCTGCTATCGCCGCAGCTTCATATGTACTTTGGCAAAACTCCAGCAAAGTTTCCGCGGGATTCTCCGCCGATCGAACATCCTCATACATCAAAAAACATTCGCCTTTCTCCGGGTGATAGAAGGCTTTGGCTGGGCGCACGGAGCATTCCTTGAATCCCGCCGGTTCCGGCACCGCGTAGGCGTAAAACGCCGCATCTTTAATCACTTGGCCATCGCCAGGCCAAAATCCCACGCTGCTCATTTCATGTGAATAAGCGTCTTTCATAAACGCATCCGCGTCCGTGCGCTCCGGCGCACGCTTTCCGGAAAAGCGCGTCGCCGCCAAATCGAAACTTCCCCAGAAAAAATGTACCGGGCTGCTCTTGCCGATAAATCGCGACCGGAATTCCCAGAAAACATTGCTGACGCTGACCAGAATCTGCCAGAAGCGATGCGCATTACTCGCTATCGTAAGACGCATGGCTGTCATCCAAAGTAAATCGCACCGGTCGCGGCACTTCCACCGGCATTGTCCACACCTTCACCTCGATGCCCAGCGAATGTAGCGCGCCCATCAGCTCTGCATAAAATTCCGCAACGGTGCGCGGCTTCAGCTGGAAAGCTCGGGTTTCGCCGCGGCTGGTAACGATCTCCAGCGAGTGCGCGATGAAATCAAATGTAATTTGCAAAGATCCATCCTTGTAGGGCATCGGCGACGTCGTCAGCCCTCGCGATGTCACATAAAGCGCCACTCCCCAGCAATGGTTGATGGGCGGACAGAGTGCCAGGCGGACCTTGCCAACGATCTGCGTCCACATATGCAGCGTGGCATAAGTATCTTTCCATTCTGAAAATGGCAGAGTGGGCCATGTCCTGGAATGTGCCATGAAAAGTACCTCGCGCTGGTCGCTGACTCAGGTTTAGCACTTGCGCACGCAGTTTCTGATTTACATTCTAGCCCGGAATGGCCCACGCTAGATTCTATCTTGGTGGCCTCGCTTGACTTCGCCGTTCGATTCCCTGGCGAGGCGTATTCTTGGGCCATGTGGGGTGTTCCGATGACTCGCCAGACTTCAGCAGTCGTACTTCTACTTTTCACTTCAATCTTGCTCGCATCGTGCAGTGGCGCTCCCGGCGGCGGGTGCGTTTCAAACTGCGGTGGCGGCAACGCCACACTCTCCTTGGTACTGACGGCTACTCCGCCCGATCCGACTTTGGGGCTTTCCGTTCAAACCTTTGCCGCGACGGTCACTGGAATTTCTCTGACTCCCTCGACCGGCGCCGCCGTGAACGTCCCCCTGAACACCACCACCTATATCGCCGAACTCAACCGCGTCACCAGTGATTCCACCTTGCTCGCTGCTGCCGCTTCCGTTCCCGCCGGCACCTACACCCAAATGGCGGTCACTTTTTCCGCGCCGCGCGTCACCTTCTGCAGGCAAGCGAATCCTGGCTTTCCCGGATGTGCTGCTGGCACTTTGGGTTCGATCAGTGGAACAGCGGGCACGGCAACGATTTCGACCAATCTTAGCGTTTCGGATAGCCTGAAAACTGGAGTCGCTTTGAATGTAAATCTCGCAAACACGCTGACGCTCAGCGGTCAGACCATTTCCGCCGTCAATCTCGGCGCGACCAATGTCTTTACGGCCAGCGCGCTTCCGCCATCCTCAGCAAAAACCGATCTTGCTTCTGGTGAACTTGCGCATGTGGACGATGTGATGGGCTTGGTCACCAGCGTCAGCGGCTCGACGTTGACGGTCCAGACTTCCACGCGCGGCAGCATCACCGCCACCGCCAACTCTTCCACGCAATTCAGCGGTGATTGCACAACACTAGGATTTGCACAGAATTTCACCTGCGTGAAAGCCAACACCGTGGCAATTGTGGATACATTGTTGAACGTCGACGGCACTTTTACCCTGGTTTTTTATCAGCCACTTCCGACGCACCTTTCTTCCGGCGATCTCATCGAAGGCGTGGTCACCGGCGTGCCGAATTCCGTTACGAATCAATTCACGGTGGTGGTTACGGACAGCGTTTTTGCCGGCAGCGGAAGCCTCTTGCAGGGGCGGGTCAACCTCGGCGACCAGATTCAAATCACGCTAAGTACACCTGACCCATTCACGATCATCGCGAAAGGCCTCACCTTCCCAACCGGCAGCGCCTTTGAACATTCCACCAGTGTGGCTTCGATTTTGCCGGGCCAGACTCTGTCCTTCCCGGTCTTAACTTTCACCGCGCAATCTGGCGTCACGCCAGGGACAGCCACCTCACACGATCTAGCTCTTCGTTTTACTCGTTTTTCCGCTGTTATGGGTACTCCAGCGCTTCCAGTTTTCAGTGCCACAACATTTCCGCCATTCTTCGGGCTGGCCACTGGGCAGCAGTTCCAGACCACCAGTGGACGGCTGAGTGTTGACGGAGCTTCCTCTTTAACCAGCATTCCTGCCGGGAGTACTTTTTCCACGACCGCCCTCTATATAGGGCTACCAGTAGCCCCACAATTCGCAGCGCAAAGCGTCCGCGCGCATTAAGCGAATTTCGCGAGTAGCACAGGCAAAGGTTTTCATCTCGCGTTCTTTGCCCAGATGAATCTTGCCTGTGTGGTTTTGTCGGCTTCGCCGAAGACACTGCGCGCAGCCATGATTGGCTACGCTACGAAAAGAGCCGAATCGACAGTACGATTCGGCCCTGTTTTTTGTTTTGCACTTGAGACTTCTCTTAGACCGCTGGCGTCAGCGGAGTCAGCGGCGCGCTCGGCGGCACGTACGCCGCCTGCGCCGGCGAAGCCGGCTGGAATCTTCTGTAAAGAGCGAGCGAAATTGCGCCCAGTCCCCAGAGTGTGACCACCACTTTTAGAATCCAGCCATGCGGAAGAAGAGTGCAAACGCGAATCAAAAACAAACCAACCAGCATTCTTCCAATCAGCGGCCAGGTGTGCGTAGTGCGGCCCAATATCCATTGTCCCAGCAAAGCGCCCACGATGGGTTGCGCGGCGTATACCGCGATGACCCAGAGAAAGAAGGTCGAGAATCCAACGAACATGCCGACCAGAGTCACCACCGCTATCGCTGCGCCAATCAAAACCCCGAAAAACACCAGCAAGCCCAATCCCATGGATGCGCCCACGTTTTCCGCAGCGGCTGTCGCCTCTGGCGCAAAACTCGGTACGATCAGGAACAGCATCATTCCGTACAACGCAAAGGCCACCAGCAACACCACGGCCCAAAATGCGGAAGTCTTGCCAAATTCGTTACGATGCCGCACGTGCTGAGTGAATTGCACCTGGGAAGCGAGCTTGGCCTTCTTTGAAACGTTTGGTTCCCGCGATCCTTCGAATTTAATGGACCCGGTCACTTCCGCGGTGTCCTCGATAGTAAGCGTCTCGCTCTTTTCGTCTATGTTCCCGCCGATTTTGCCCGCAATGCGCGTTGATTGATTGAAAACAAAAAGATCGCCGCCTACTTTTCCATCGATACCCAGCGTCTGAGAAAATGACGTCACGGAGCGGCCAACGCTGCCGCGGCTGTCAACATTGATGACTTGTGTCCAAGTCATGAGGTTGCGGCCTACCGTGCCGGAGATCGTGACGTTGTTGCAAGCGCCGCGTACGTTGCCGTCCACCTGGCCCTCGATGCGCCCGGTCTGCACAAACAGAAACACGTCGCCGGTGATGTGACCGCGCACGGTGGCTTCCTGTGCCCAGACATACAGATCGCCGTCGATGGTGCCGTCCACGCTGATTTCCTGCCCGGTAGCGTAGACGTCGCCCTTTATGGTTTCGTCTTTCGATATTTGTATGCTGGGGCCGCTCTTGAATTCGGTGGCGGCGGCAGGAGGCGCGGACACAAATGCCGCGCAAAGTCCGGTCAGCACCAGAGCCAGCGCCGATCCGCGACGAAAGTGTCTGCGCGCGGCCAAGACCGCAAATCCGCCCAGAGTAACCAGGGCCAAAATCTCCACCAGTGAAATCATCGACTGCCACCCCTTCCAAAAAGATCCTTGAAAAATGAGTAAGCTCAGCAAACTTGTTCCCCCGAATCCGGCTTGTTCGAGGCGTTGTTCCCACGGCTCGATATAACTGGTGTACATGGCGTACACGGCGGTGGCTGCGAGCCCAAACACCACCATCCAGATCCATTGCATGGAGCGGTGCACGCGTTCCTGGAAAGCCGCGATGCGCGCGGGCAAGGGCTCTTCTTCTTCCAGCATGGCGCGTGTGAGCAGGCGCGATTCCCGTTCCATCGCGCGCAGCAGCGTGCGGCAGGTGTCGCAACCCTGCGTGTGCGCGGAGACTTCCAGCGCGCGTGTGCGTTCGAGTTGCCGCTCGAGGTACAGCATGCAGGTCATCTCGTCGAGATGTTCCGGCGCTTCGCGTTCGTGGTAATTCGGTGGCGAGCTCATGGAGCTCATCGGGCACCTCCCGCCGCCATCGCGCCCGTACCTTCGAGCGCCTGGCGCAACTCATGCCGAGCGCGCAGCAGCACCACGCCAACAAAGGCGCGGCGCACGCCGAGCGAATCAGCAATTTCGTCATAACTCATATCCGAGTAATAGCGCAAAACCAGCGCCATGCGCGCCCGAGACCCCAGCTTGTCCAAGGCTTTGCGTACTTCTTCGCTGGTGCGTTTTTCGATCAATTGGTCCAGCTGATTGGGGTCGGGATGCTCGAGCGGCAAAGCTTCCGAGTCATCGGTTTCCTTGTCCTGGCGAATTTTGCGGCGACGTAGCATGTCCCAGCAATGATTTGCGGCGACTTTATATAGCCACGAGGAAAAAGGCCGGGTGGCGTCGTATTGGTCCAATTTACCTCGAATCTTCATGAAAATTTCCATGGTTGCGTCTTCTGCATCTTCGCGGGTCGGTAGAGCTCTGCGGCAGAAACGGAAAATGGCCGGAGCAAATTCCCGGTACAAGTCACCCCAGGCCTCGGCATCCCCTGCCCTGGCCCGGGCGACGATCGCGCCCGACTCCCTTGTTTCCACCGCGCTCATCCGGCCTGGTTTCTGGACGTCCATAGGTTAGTACGCAAGGCAACCGAAAAAATTACACTGCGGACGGGTCGCTTCTGGCAGCGCGATGCCAGGTTGGTAAGGGGAGCCGTCAGTGTGGCCACACTTTATCAGATTCCGGGACGGTTCAGTTCGAGCCGGCGAGGGGTGAAGGTCGAGGCAAAAATGAACGGCCTCCAGGGAGAATCTGGAGGCCATTGGGAATGTTGTTCCTGGGTTGTAAAGCCTAAAAGGTGAATTTAGCCGCAATCTGGAGCGTTCGCGGTCCCCCGCTGCCCAGGAATGGATAGCCGATACCTACATCGCCCGTGGTGGTCAGACCGAGGGTTCCATTCGATCGTCCACTCGGTCCAACGCCATTCGGAGCCGCGTCCGCAATGAATGCGGGCAGGTAGGGATTGGCAAAATTGGGATGATTTAGAAGGTTGTATGCTTCGAAGCGGAGTTCCATCTTCATGCGCTCCGTGATCGCAGTGTTCTTGAAAAGGGAGAAATCGAATTGCCGGAAATGCGGTCCGATGAGTGAGTTTCGCCCTTCGTTGCCGAAGTGGCGCGTGCCTGGGATGCAGGTATCGGCAAACCCGTCGCCGCCGGAAGCTGGATATGTGCAAGGAGCCGCAAACGAGGTCAAATCGAGGAAGCTGTGCGGATCGTTGGAATAATGAACAGCTGCCACGCGATCCGGGCGGCCAAAGAACTCGCCGCTTCCGTCATAGTCATCCTCGAAGTTGTAGTTGAGTTGAAACGGCTGGCCCGATTGCACGGTGACAATTCCGTTCAGGCCCCAACCGTTCTTAAGCTTCTGAAAACTGCCACTCATTGTTGGAAATTCGTAAATGAAATTCCATGTCAGGCGGTTTCGGATGTCAAAGTTTGAGTTTCCGCGATTCATGCGAATAGGCGCAGTGCTGTCGTTCGGCTGAGCAGCGTTCGGCACGAAGTCTTCGCCGTCGCTCGCGTCATCAATTGAGTGCGACCAGGTGTAGTTCAAGGTCGAAGTTAATCCGTGCCAGCCGTTGACACGGACGCTAGTCTGTAAGGAGTTGTAGTTTGAGTTCGCAGAGCTTTCTTCGTAATTGTAATAGATCGCTCCTCCGGTAAAGTTTCCCGGGACTGAACCGTCGTGGATTGATGGGGGCCCGGCGCAAGCGGGGAGGGTACCCAAGTCACAGGCGGTGATCGTAGCCTGGCCGGGCTGGTTAAGGTCGCGGAAACGGAAAAGTTTGTGGCCCTGTGAGCCGACGTATCCGATCTGAACGACCATCTGGCGGGTCAGTTCCTGCTGGAGATTCAGGTTGTAGTTTTCCAAGTACGGACTGCGAATGTGCTGATCCACGCCAAAACGGTCGCTCATCAGCGACGCGGGACCGTAAACCGGATCGACGGTGTTCAATGCGCCGCCAAATAAACCGGCTGAGGAAATCGGATTAAGCGCGGAAGAGTTGCCGGTATATGCCGGCCCGGGATCGAAGCCGCTGTTGAATGGAAGATGGCCCATGAACATATCCTGCGAGAACGCGTCGTAAAAAACGCCCCAGCCCGCGCGCAGAACCGTCCTGCCTTTTCCGGTGACGTCCCAGGCGGCGCTGACGCGCGGCGCCCAGTTGTTGTAGTCGGGCTGATAGAGGCGGCCGTTTCCAACCAGGATGTCAGCGCCGGTTGTCGGATCAAAATTGCTGAAGTTGCCGTGCTTTTCCTGGACGATCCCGAAATAGTCGTAGCGCAGGCCGAAATTCAGGGTGAATTTCCGCGTCATATGGATACTGTCCTGGAAGTATCCGGAGTAGGAATTTTCAAAGGTGTTGCGATTCGTGTTTCCCTGCCGTTGCGAGCCGCCGTCGGGTAGTCCTGCAATAAAGTGATCGAGCCCAGTCGAACTTCCATCGGAAGCATCCTTAAAACTCAGGGTGCCTCGGAATCCGGGATTGAAAATCTGTGAAATGGATGTGCGCCGGTACTCATAGCCGAACTTGATATCGTGCTTCCCTGCTTTCCACGACACGCCGTCGATATAATGCCAGTTCGTGTCTACGCGTTGCCGCGGATCGCCATTGTTCGCACCCAATGGCGCAAAGCCGCTTCCGGGGCCACTGATGGTAATCCGAGGTATGCCAAGGTTGTACCTGCCCGCGTTCGGGGTTCCGGGCGCCACGCTGTTCAGTCCAATGGAAGTGGGATCGAAGCTGCGGTCTTCGGGAAAGAAACCTTCAGCAAAGCGGTTCCAGCCGAGGCGCGCTTCATTAACGATGGACGGAGTGATCGTGGTTACGTACGAGATTGAAATGAGTTGCACGCGAGTAGGCGTTGCAGTGTTGTAGTTGGGGAGCAATCCTCCGCCTACGAGCGCCAGCGGGAAGCTTTGATCGCTGTCGCCGATGTAGTAGCGGCCGGTGAGCAGATTGTTGGCGTTGAAGGTGTGATCGATTTTAACAATCGCGCTATCCACACGGTTAGAGAAGGGCGTGGCGAGAGAGATGTTACTGCCACCATTGTTGTAGCAATCGTTGCTGGTGGTCGGAGTGGGCCAGGGATTCTTGGCCAGCAAATTGGCGATGACGGGATTCACCACGCCGCCATTGTTGGCAGTAGCGGTAGCAATGTCTTGCGCCGTCGGTACGCAGGCGGTGCTGCTCTCGGCGCCTTTTTCGCGTTCACCTTCGTAGTCAATGAAGAAAAAAGTTTTGTCCTTGAAAATGGGGCCGCCGAGCGCGCCACCGAACTGATTGTTGTGGAAAGGATTCTGGCGCTGGCTGGTGTCGTTGAAATAGTTGCGGGCATCGAGGGCATTGTTGCGGAAAAAATCAAAGCCTGAACCGTGGAAGGCGTTGGTGCCACTCTTGGTGACGATGTTGATGACGCCGCCAGCGCTGCGGCCATACTCCGCTTCGGAGTTGGAGAGTACGCGAAGTTCGGCAATGGATTCGAGCGGAAGAATCGTGGCTGGAGTGCCGAAAACACCGGCTTCGTTGATGGCGGGGTCGTTGCGGTAGCCGTCGTTCATGTCCGTACCGTCCAGGAGAAAATTGTTGGAGCGGCCGCGCGCGCCGTTGACCGAGAAGGTACCGAACGATCCGGGAGAATCGGTAATCTGGTCGGGGGAACCAGCGACACCTGGGACCAGGAAAATCAGCTTCTGATAGTCGCGGCCGTTGACGGGGAGATTGGTGACGACTTTGGATTCGACGATGCCGCCGAGGACGTTGCTGGTGGATTCGACTTGCGGGAGTTCGTCGCCGGTGACTTCAATTCTCTGAGAAACTTCGCCGGTCTGGAGCGCGACGTCGGCGCGGAGTTGGCTGGAGACTTCGACTTGCAGGCCAGTGACGACACCTTGCTTGAAGCCGGCTTTTTCCACGGTGACGGTATAGGTGCCGATGGGAAGCTCAGGCACGGAATAGGTTCCATCTTCGCTGGTGGAAACGGTGCGCGACAGGCCGGTGTTCACATTCTTAACGGCGACAGCTGCGCCAGCAATCGCGGCGCCGCTGGAATCGGTGACGGTGCCGAGAATGGTGCCGCGGAAGGTCTGCGCATTTACTGCGCTGCCAAAAAGCAAAGCGATTGCGGCAAAGGCTACTACCAATGCGGATTTATAAATGCGGACACACCCTGTCATCACACTCTCCTCAATATTTCGTGTTTTCATAACTCCCCCAAAAGATGCTGTGTGGTGCCACCCCAAGCGACGCCAGCAAGATCCGATGCAGCCAGGCAAACTAAATGCGCATTTACACTAGTCCGCGCGGTGCAAACACGTCAAGCCGGCGATTTTGGCGTGGTTCTTTCGCGGCAAGTTCGTGCATTGCAGTTATTCCATTGAGGTTACCGTATTGAGGTCCAATTCAGATCCATCTGTTACAATTGAGCACTCCAAAATACATGCGGCGTCTGGCTCCAGTCGCCGGATTGGTCTGTCTCTTTAATGAAAGAAAACCTTCCATCACTGGTGATCGTCGGGCGGCCGAATGTGGGCAAGTCCACATTGTTCAATCGGCTGACCGGAACGCGACGCTCGATTGTGACCAATGAACCGGGGATTACGCGCGACCGGATTTATGGCAAAGCCGAATGGCGTGGCAAAGCGATTGAGATCGTGGATACCGGCGGAATTATTCCTGATGATAAAGCGCTGATTGCAACGGAAATATTTAAGCAGGCGCGAGTGGCGTTTGAAAAAGCGGCCCTGCTGGTGCTGGTGGTGGACAATCAAGCGGGAATTACGCCGCTGGATCAGGAATTGGCGCAGATGCTGAGGGGCACCGGCAAGCCGTTTGTGATTGCTGTCAACAAAGTGGACGCGGTGGGACAGGAATCACAGGCCGCGGAGTTTCACAAATTTGGCGTGAAAATTTTTCCGATTGCGGCGGAGCACGGCACGGGCGTGGATGATTTGCTGGACCACGCGCTGAAGGTGATGTCGGCACAGGATACGGTGCACGCAGACGATTCGGCGAAAGACGAGATCACGGAAATTGCGATTATCGGGCGTCCGAATGTAGGGAAATCGACGCTGCTGAATCGGATGGCGGGCGAGGAACGATCGATTGTATCGCCGATTCCGGGCACTACGATTGATTCGGTGGATACGGATGTGATGCGCGACGGGCGGCAATATCGTTTTGTGGATACGGCGGGAATCAGACGCAAGGGCAAAACCAATCTGGTGGCGGAAAAATTAAGCGTGGTGATGGCTAAGCGCGGCCTGGAACGCGCGGATGTAGCGCTGCTGATCGTGAATGGCGAAATGGGCGTGACGCAGGGCGATGCAACGATTGCGATGTATGCGGAGGAGTCCGGGCGCAGCGTGATCATTGTTGTTAATAAATGGGATTTAGCGATACAGGCAGCACAGGTTGCCGCGAATCGCGAAGGGACTTCGGCGCGGGGCAAAGCGCGGCGCATCGCGGATCGCAACCCGCCGACGGAAATTATTGACAAAGGCCAGCTTCTTTCGGAATACGAAGAAATCATCCGTAAAAAATTGAAATTTTTAAGTTATGCGCCAATTGTGTTTTTGTCAGCGAAGACTGGCGATCGCGCGGACAAACTTTTCCCGCTGATCGATCAGATCGCGAAGGAGCGGAAGAAGAAGATTTCCACGCCGGAATTGAATCGCTGGCTGAAGTCGATTGATTTGCAGCGCGGGACGCTGCCGAAGGCGCGGCCCATCCGAATTTATTACATTACGCAGGCCAAGACGGCACCGCCGACGTTTTTGATGTTTACAAACCAGAAGCAGCCGCTGCATTTTGCGTATCAGAGATTTCTGGAGAATCAGTTGCGAGAGGCGTTTGGATTTGTTGGGACGCCGGTGCGGTGGGTACAGCGGATGCGGAAGCGGAATGAGCGCGAGCCAGCCGGCGGCAGCGACAAAGACGAATGAAGGATTTTGTTGCGGCGATCTTCAGATCGCCAATCTTGGTATTGCGCAGATTACGGAGGAGAAGCGGCAGGCGGCAGGCAGGCTGCTGCTACAGTTCTGCGTTATAAGTTGCTAGAATCGGCTTGCTTGATGGCGGTCGGGTTCGAATTATGGTTAACAACGGCACGGGAACACAGGCTTCACTGGATCTGGAGAGCGGACTGTATCGCATTGGCGAAGTCAGCCGGATGATCGGCGTGAAAGCGTTTGTGCTGCGTTATTGGGAGACGGAATTCCCGATGCTGGAGCCGGAGAAACGCGCGAACGGACGGCGATTTTATAGCAAAGAAGATGTGGAGTTGATTCGGAAAATCAAGCGCCTGCTTTACGATGAGGGATTTACGATTGCCGGGGCGCGGAGGCATCTGCGCGAAGGCGGCGCGCTTGGCGGAGATTCTGAAACCGGAGCGGCGATCGCTCCTGGATACGGCGCTACACAGCTTTTGAATCGAAAAATGCTGCTGGATATGCGCGATTCGCTGCGCGCTTTCTTGACCCTCCTCGAACGGCGGTGATAGCCTTGCAAGGTACGTCGGGGCGTAGCGCAGTCTGGTAGCGCGCACGCTTGGGGTGCGTGAGGTCCCCGGTTCAAATCCGGGCGCCCCGACCAGAGCTGGGCTGCCGCACTGCAAATGAGGCCCGGACAGGGGCCGCAGAATCCGGATTTCGGCCGACGCGATTGACTAAGCCACATATTCTACTGACCAATGATGACGGGTATGGCGCTGAGGGGCTGCGCGTGCTGCAGGCGGCGTTGGAGGATTTTGCGTCTGTGAGTATTGTTGCGCCGTTCGCGGAGCAGAGTGGGGCGGCGCAATCGTTGACGTTGCGGCGGCCGATTGTGGTTCATGCGAAGCGCGAGCGGCATTGGGCGGTAGAAGGAACTCCCGCGGATGCGGTGATTGTGGCGCTGCACAAACTGCTGCCGGAGCGGCCTGACCTAGTGATCTCCGGGATCAATCACGGCGCGAATATGGGAGAGAACGTCTACTATTCGGGAACCGTCGGCGCGGCGCGGGAAGCGGCTTTGCATCACATTCCGGCGGTCGCGATGTCATTGTGCGCGCGGAAGAGCGAGCAGAATTTTGCCAATGCGGCGCGCATTGCGCGTTCGTTGGCGGAAATGATTTTGCAAGATGGGTTGCCGGATCAGGTCTTGTTGAACGTGAATGTGCCGGAGCCGTGGAGCGGCGGCGTGCGGTTTACGCGGCAATCGAAAAAGATTACGCGCAACCAGTTGAGTGAAGGGAAAGACCCAAAGGGCCGCAATTATTATTGGATTTTCGAACAGAAGATCGACAAGGACATCGAGCCGGACACGGATTATGCGGCGGTGTTTGCGGGCGATGTGAGTATTACGCCACTGCATTTGGATCCGACAGATACAGCGTCGTTGACGAGCTTGGCGCATTGGGCGGAGAAGCTGGCAGCGTTCGCGAAGAGTTCCAAGTCGTAAGAGCCAGTCCTTGACCGGTTTTTCCTTGTTCGCCAATACGGACCGGGCGAGAGCTCGGTACAATCTTCAAAAAAACAGCGACTTCCAGAAAAACAAGACCTAGATTCAAAAACCGAACCCTGGGGCACCCTCCGCGTATTTTCACCTGGGTAAGAAAATCCAGTAACGGCCTGATGCTGTGCGAACATTCAAGCGTGGGGTAGGATACTGCACGATGATTGCGACGAAAATCTACGACGTGGCGATGGTGGGTGCGGGAGTGTTTGGCGCATGGACCGCGCTACATCTGGCGCGGCGCGGGAAGCGAGTGCTGCTGCTGGACGCGTATGGGCCGGGGCATTCGCGGTCGAGTTCTGGCGACGAATCGCGCATCATTCGAATGGGATACGGAGCGGACGAGATTTATACGCAATGGTCGCAGCGGTCGCTGATTCAATGGAAGGAATTGTTTGCGGCGACTGGGAATGAGGCGCTGTTTCGCAAGACCGGGGTTTTGTGGCTGGCGGAAGCTGAAAATCCGCAACTGCAGGCGACGAAAAGTGTTTTGCAGCGTAATGGCGTGGAGTTTGAGGAACTGAATGGCGTCGCGATTGTCGGCAGATATCCGCAAATCAATCTCGATGGGATCGCAAGTGGGATTTATGAGCCAGAGAGCGGCGTGCTGATGGCGCGACGCGCTGTCGCAGCTGTGGTTGCGGAAGCGATTCGAGTCGGCGTTGAGTTCAAACTTACAGCGATTCCGGAACCGCGCGGAAATGACGCAATCGAAAATATCGCGGGCAGCTCGGGAGAACAATTCGCGGCAAGACAATTTGTGTTCGCGTGTGGGGCGTGGTTGGCAAAGCTTTTCCCGGAGATTCTCGGGGACAGGATTTTCCCCACGCGGCAAAGTGTATTTTACTTTGGAATTCCGGGCGGAGACCAACGATTTTCGTCGCCAGCGCTGCCGACATGGCTAATCAAGAATGATGAATGCTATGGAATGCCAGACCTGGAAAGCCGTGGGCTGAAAATTGCGCTGGACAAGCACGGAGAGCGGGTTGATCCGGACACACAATCGAGAATGGTGACACGGGAAGAAGTCGATGAGATTCGGCGGTATGTGGCGTACCGCTTCCCCGCCCTTGCGGATGCTCCGATTGTGGAGACGCGGGTGTGCCAGTATGAGAACACTTCGAACGGGGATTTTTTGATCGATCGGCATCCGACGCTAAACAACGTGTGGTTCGCGGGGGGCGGCTCGGGGCACGGCTTTAAGCACGGTCCAGCGGTGGGTGAGTACATCACTTCACGGCTCTTAGATGAGAGCGAGCCTGAAAACCGCTTCTTATTTGACAAAAAAGAGACGGTGCAGCGGCGCACGGTCTACTAAGCTGAGCCGCTCTGCAGCGAAGGTCACTTTCAACGAAACTTATTCCGATGGCGTGCGTCTTTACCAGATGTGAAGTTGTGTGTTGCCAGTTCCCTTTCCACAGTGAGATTTTCAGCGAGGTTTCACGGAGGAGTTATGTTATTGCGCGTTCGAAAGAGCATTCGGTGGATGGCCGGCATCGCAGCGGTACTTGCGATGGGTTGGCAAGGCGTATGGGCTGGACCGCCGGGAGCCGAACTGAAAGTGCCTGTCGAGTATTACAAGCTACCGAATGGATTGCGGGTGGTGCTTTCTCAGGATCACACCGCGCCGACGGTTTGCGTGGCGGTGTATTACCGCATCGGGTTTAGGGTGGAGCCGCGGGATCGCACCGGGTTCGCGCACTTGTTCGAGCATATGATGTTCCAGGGATCGCAGAACCTGGGGAAGATGGAGTTCATCAAGCTGGTGCAGCAGAACGGGGGCGTCCTGAACGGTTCGACGCGATTCGACTTCACAAATTATTTCGAAATCTTGCCTTCGAACAAATTGGAAACGGCGTTGTGGGCCGAAGCCGACCGGATGGGCGGCCTGGCAGTGACCGAAGATAATTTAAAGAACCAGCAGGGCGTAGTCGGCAACGAAGTTAAGGGAGCGGTCATCAACACGCCATATGGCGGATTTCCGTGGCTGGACATGCCGCAATACGCGAACACCAACTGGTATAACGCGCACAATTTTTATGGTGAGCTGAAGGACATCGAAGCAGCGACACTGGCCGACGTGCAATCGTTTTTCAAGACGTACTACGCGCCAAACAACGCAGCGCTGGCGATCGTGGGAGATTTCGATCCGGTGCAGGCGCGCCAGATGGTGGAGAAATATTTTGGCGGAATCAAGCAGTCGCAGCTCCCGGCGGTTCCCGAACTGGCCGAACCCCAGCAGGAGAAAGAAAAGCACGCTAAAAAAGTGGATGCGCTGGCGCAGCGTCCAGCGATTGCGATCGCCTATCACATGCCGGAACGCAACACACCGGAATATTACGCCATGGGCCTGATCGATCAGATCCTGATTGAAGGCGACGACAGCCTGGAATATCAGGAGCTGGTGCAGAAAAAAGGATTGACGGCGGAAGTCGAAGGCGGAATCAATTATCTGGGCAACATGTTCAACTACAAAGGTCCGATGCTGTTCATGGCGGACTTCAAGACTGATCCTGGGACTTCGCCGGACACGGCTGTCAAGGCGTGGGACGATCCAATCGAAGCTCTGCGGGCCAAGCCGGTGTCCAAAGAAACCCTGGATCGCGCGCGTGTGAAACTGCGCTCCAGCCTTTACGACAGCATGGGACAGATCGGCGGATTTGGCCTGGCGGACCTGCTGGCAAGCTTTGCCTTGTTCGATGACAATCCCGCGCGCATCAACACGCTGGTTTCTGAATTCGAAAAAGTTACACCGCAATTGATCGAGAAAACGGCGCAGGAATATCTGCGGCCAGAGAATCGCACGGTGCTGGTGCTGCAGACGAAGCCTGCCGACGCAGGCAAGTCTGGCGAAGCGCCTGCCGCGCCGGCAAAAAATTAGGAGAGCGGACATGAATCGAGAGCTGAACATGAAGAGGTTCGCAGCAGTTACAGCAGCATTCGTCGCAAGTTTCGCGCTGTCTGCAGTTCCTTGTTTCGCGCAGCAGAAGCAAACACCGCCGGCCGGTGGCCCGCCTAAGCCATTCACAGTACCGGCACACCAGACGTACGAATTGCCGAATGGAATGAAGGTTACGCTGGTGCCATACGGAAATTTGCCAAAGGTCACGCTGAGCCTGGTATTGCGGACCGGCAACCTGAATGAACCCGCTGACATGCCGGGCCTCGCGGATTTGACCGGCAAATTGATGAAAGAAGGAACGACCAGCAAGAGCTCGAAGGAGATTGCGGAAGAATCCGCGCGCATGGGCGGGGCAATTGACATCACCGTGGGCGTGGACGAAAGCAGCGTGAACACCGATGTGCTGAGTGAATTCGGGCCGCGGGCGGCAGCTCTGCTGGCGGATGTCGCGGAGCACCCGCTGTTTCCAGAATCGGAACTGCCGCGCTTGAAGAATGATGCTTTGCGGCAACTTTCGATTGCCAAATCCGTTCCACAAAGCATGGCGCTGGAACGTTTCCGAAAAATTTTGTATGGAGATCATCCCTACGGAACGCTGTTCCCGACAGAAGGAAGCATCAACAAGACGACGGTTGCAGATATCAAGAATTACTACGCAGGCAACTTCGGCGCGGCACGAGCGCACTTGTACGTTGCAGGCCGGTTCGACGCCGGCGAAATGAAGAAGGCCGTGGCAAAGACATTCGGGGGATGGAGTAAGGGCGCGCTTCCGCTGATCAACAGGCCGAAAGTGAAACCACAGCGCGTTTTGGACGTTACAGATCGCCCAGGCGCCGCACAATCGACTCTGATCGTGGGAATGCCAGTTCCAAATCCGACCAGCCCGGATGCGATTCCGCTCGCGGTGATGAATGCGCTCCTCGGCGGCTCCTTCGGTTCGCGTATCACGTCCAACATTCGCGAGCAGAAAGGCTACACGTATTCGCCACGAAGCGAGCTTTCGCGGCGCTACCACGACGCGTACTGGGCGGAGTCGGCGGATGTAACGACACAATTCACCGGTCCATCGTTGAAGGAAATCTTCGGCGAAATCGATCGTCTTTCGAAAGAACCTCCAGCGGATGCAGAGCTAAAAGGAATACAGCGGTACATGTCGGGATTATTTGTGATTCAGAATTCGTCGCGGAGCGCGCTCATCGCGCAACTGCGGTACGTCGATTTTCAGGGCTTGGGCGAGGAGTACCTGAGCACGTACGTGCAAAAGATTAATGCCGTTACGCCCGACGAGGTGCGGAAGGAAACCGCGGAATACATCAAGCCGGATGAGATGACCATTGTCGTGGTGGGTGACAAGGCAAAGATTTCAGAGCAACTGGCGCCGTTTGCGCCGGGCGCGAAGCCGTAATCGCGTTCGAAGCCGATCTACGCTGTACCCGAACGGGGATTGCGACGACGTGAGACCGCAGGAGCGCGCCGTCCGCGTTTTGCCTTTTCTTGATAGAGCTGCGCATCAGCGTCGGAAAGCAATTTCTCAATGCGCTCTCCGTGGCCGCGATAAACACTGATTCCGATGCTTGCGGAAAGTGGCGGCTTCTCCGGATCCATTTCCATGACGTGACGGATGCGGCCAGCCACGCTTTCCGCTTCGGTCTCTTCCGACTCTGGCAATACGAGAGCGAACTCGTCTCCCCCATAGCGGGCAGCGGTATCAATCGAACGGCAGTGAATGCGCAGAATGTCCGCGACGCGGCAGAGAGCGCGGCTTCCAACCAGGTGGCCGTAAGTGTCGTTGATTTTCTTGAGCCCGTCGAGATCCAGAAGCAGAACAGAAAAAGGCCGGTTGCTGCGGTTGGTGCGTTCGGTTTCGCTTTCAAGTTCATCCAAAAGCCGGCGATAGTTGGCCAAACCCGTTAGCGGATCGCTGACGGCGAGATGGTGTACTTGTTCGAAGAGCCGCGCGTTGTCAAGCAAAGCGCCACCCAGCGCGATGGCATAACCCATGACGCTGAAGCCCTGCGCCACCACAAAAGGAGCATCCAATAACCGCTGCGATTGAGAGCCCGCCAACTGCGCGGCAAAGTTCATCCAGGCAGCAACGTAGATCGAGCGGTCAAAAGCGGTAAATACGTTGTTTAGACGGCGGCGATACCAAATGACGGCGATCAGAAAAAGCACGCCCGGAAAAAGTTGCTGCGGAGAGGGGATAAAGGCGCCGGGATGGGGAGAGACCTCCGTGGGAAGTCTGCGAAGCGCGACCGTCAGCAGGTAAGTCAGCGCCATGACGGTTAGCAAGGCGCCGGCGATTTCCGCTTTTGGCCGGCGAGAACGTGGTAGAAAATGCTCAACCAGCAACGCTACTACCAGCAACAGGGCGAGAATCATGCGCCCTACCCACAGAGCTACAGGCGCCCACTGGATTTGCAGTTGCTGTTCAGCAGGAAGCTGGAAAAAGAGCACGCTGGAGCCGGCCAAGACCGCGCCGGACAGTAGAAATCCGGCACCCAGAATCAGCGAGATACGATCTTGAGTGCCCTGAAAGCGGACCAGAGTGACGGCGGAAAAAACAAAGGCCAGCACGCCAGTTACGACCTGGAGATAGCCTTGTAAAGCCGGGTCGGCCTGCAGAGGAACCGGGCGTAGCCAAAGAGCAAACAACAAAATAAGCAACAAAGCCACCACATGCCAAAAGACTGGTGTGGCTTCCCACCGCTCCGAGTTGATAGGTCCGTCGCCCATAAATACCGCAGCCCGCCGAGGAGCTGGGGCGCTTCCACTAACTTAGACTGCTGCACGGTGAAGTGCGTTGCGGATTTTACTGTATGTTGCCGGGAGCGCAACTGGCCCGGAGAACAGCGGAAAGTGTCCGAATGACCACGAGGCGGGAAAAGAATAAAGTTGCGCAACAGGGTTAAATTCAGCACAATCATCGCCATTAAATCGTTTCAATGAACAGGATTGCAAAGGGTGAAAGCGCACTATGAGGGAATCCTGGTGAGCAATGACGGCGCCGTGGAAGCACCGCGACTGCGGCGAACGTTGACGTTATGGAACCTGGTGATCATCGGCATCGTGATCATCCAGCCCATCGCGCCAATGGGGATTTTTGGCGTGGTGAACAACGCCGCGCAAGGCCACGTGGTGACCACGATTTTGATCGCCATGGTGGCGATGTTGTTTACGGCGATCAGCTACGGCATGCTGGCCCGCGTGTATCCGAGTGCGGGATCGGCGTACACCTACGTCGGACAGGAAATTCATGCCGGGCTCGGCTACTTGACCGGCTGGGCTATGGTGATGGACTACATCCTGAACCCGCTGATCTGCACCATTCTGTGCAGCAAGTTGACGCAAAACATTTTGCCCGAGGTACCGTACTGGGTGCTGGCTGTGTTTTACGCCACAGCGTTCACGGTGCTGAATTTGCGCGGCGTGAAAACGTCCGCGCGCATCAACGATGTACTGGCCGGCGCGATGACCATCGTAGTGATCGTATTCTTCGCATACGTTGTGCGGTTTTTGATTCAACTGCATGCGTACGGTCCGGTTTTTTTCACCAAGCCCTTCTATGACCCATCGACGTTTAATTTAGGCCTGATTTTCCATGGGACCTCGATCGCGGTGCTTACGTATATCGGATTTGATGCCATTTCGACGTTTTCGGAAGAAGTTGAAAATCCAAGAAAAAATATCCTGCTGGCAACCGTGCTGGTTTGCGTGGTGACCGGAGTGTTGGCTTCGCTGGAAGTCTATGCCGCCCAGTTAGTGTGGGGCACGAAGCAGTTTCCTGCGGATCAGGTGGAATCGGCGTTTCCGCTGGTAGCGCGGCAAGCCGGCGGATTGTTCTTATTCCAGTTGTTGAATTTCACGATATTGGTGGCGAACATCGGTTCTGGAATGGGAGCACAGCTTGCAGCGGCGCGGCTGCTGTACGGCATGGGAAGGAATGACGCTCTGCCAAAATCATTTTTCGGAAAAATTACGACGAAGAGCCACATTCCGGCGAACAACGTAATTTTGATTGGCGTAATTGCGCTGGCTGGATCTTTCCTGCTCACTTACGAGCGCGGAGCGGAATTGCTGAATTTCGGCGCGTTCATCGCGTTTATGGGGGTGAATGCAGCGGCTTTTGCGCACTACTTCTTACGCGCCGAGAAGAAAACGGTGTGGAGTTTCTTGTGGCCTATGCTGGGTTTCGGGATCTGCGCTTACATTTGGTGGAACCTGAGCATGCCAGCGAAAGCGCTGGGCACGATCTGGACCGCCGTGGGCCTTGTTTACGGTGCGTGGAAGACTTCAGGCTTCCGCAAGACCATGACATTCGATGCTCCAGCGGAGTAGATGCCGGTGAAAAGCGCGCCATTGCAATCGAGCAAGGATATGCCGGATGATGCTGCGACGAAAAATCTCGTGAAGCGCTCATCCAGCAAATCCGATGCGGTAACGATGAGGGATGTCGCGAACCTGAGCGGCTTCTCTCCGGCTACGGTTTCCATTGTCCTGAACAATGCGCCGCTGGCGCGGTACATCGCACTAGCTACCAAGAAAAAAATCGAAGAGTCGGCGCGCAAACTCGGCTACCGGCCGAATGCCATGGCGCGATTCCTGCGCAGCAAGAGGACCAACAGCGTCGGCGTGATGTTCTTTGACATTACCGATCCCTTCTGCACGCCAATCCTGCGTGGAATCGAAAATTCGTTGTATCAAGCTTCTTATTTGCCATTGATGGCAGACTCGCACAACCAGCGAAACCGGTTCGAACGCTATCTGGAAATGCTGCTGGACCGGCACGTTGAGGCGCTGATCGTTGTTGCCAACTGGCTGTTCGTGGATATTCACTTGCTTGCTGATTTTTCCAAACGCAATATTCCCGCCGCGACCATCGGCTGGGAACTTCCCGGCGATACCGTAAGCTCGGTGATGGTGGACAACGAAGCCGGCGGGCGGCTGGCGCTGGAGCATTTGCACAAACTGGGCCACCGCAAAATCGCGTTTATCCGAGGCCCGAAAACGTTGATCGATTCGGCTCCACGCTGGAAAGGCGTGCAAAAGTTCGCGCATTCCGTGGGATTGGAAATTGACCAGAGCCTGGCAATGCAGCTCGACGAAGAATTCGATCCCAATTCCAGTTTCGAGGGCGGATTCCGGTTTACGGAAGAGTTGCTGCAGCGCAGGCGGAAGTTCACTGCGCTGCTGGCATTCGACGATTTGACCGCGCTGGGGGCGATTCGCGCGCTTACCAAGGCCGGTGTAAAAGTTCCCGAGCAGTGTTCTGTGATTGGATTCGATGACGTAGCGATGTCCGCGATGTCTGCACCCTCGCTAACGACGGTTCGGCAGCCGCTGGAGGCGATGGGAAATCTCGCGGTGAACATCGTGATGGAAGGCATCAATGCCGCGCAGGAAAAGCGCGATTGGACGATCACGCACCATCGGGTCGCGCCGGAACTTGTCATACGGGAGTCCACGCGGGCCATTTCTTTTTCTAGTGCCGACGACTAGACACCCGCAAAGCGCTGACTTGCTCGCCACAGTTTTCCTTGACATTTGCCTCAGGGCACAGTAATTCCACTACCTAAGTTTTCTAGCCTGCGGAAGGCCGAATACAGGGGAATTCGGACTGTCCGTTGGAGGACTCCAAAAGACACGATCCCGTAGCGGCGATTGGGCCGCAGCCTGCGAGGTTTTCTGTGACTTGGACGCAGAACTACGATCCGTTTGGCCACTGGTGGCTGTCTACGCTGGTTGCGGCGCTTCCAATCCTGGTCCTGCTGGGACTGCTCGCGGGATTTAAGGTTCGCCCGCACATTTGCGCGATCGCGGGCGCCATAACCGCTCTGCTGTGTGCCGCATTCGTTTTTGGCATGCCAGCCAAGCTCGCGGCTGCCAGTTTTTTCTATGGCGTTGGTTTTGGCGCACTGAAAATCGTGTGGATCGTTGTGGCTGCCGTGTTTCTGTACGACATATCCGTGGAAACCGGCCAGTTCGAAATCATGAAGGAATCGGTGGCAGCGATTACGCCCGACCGGCGGTTGCAATTGCTCTTGGTGGCCTTTTGCTTCGGCGCATTTATCGAAGGGTCGGCGGGATTTGGCGCCCCCGTGGCCATTGCCGGCGCTTTCATGATCGGACTGGGATTCCGCCCGTTTCAAGCCGCTGTCTTGAATCTGATTGCAAACACCGCGCCGGTGGCGTGGGGCGCTATCGGAACGCCTGTCCACACGTTGGCCGCGGTTTCCGGACTTCCTGATAGCGACCTCAACAAAATGATTGGCAGGATTCTGCCCTTCACCGCGGTGATCGTGCCTTTCTGGCTGGTTCGAACGATGGTCAGTTGGGAAGAAACATTCGAAGTGTTGCCGGCGATCCTGGTGGTCGGACTGTCCTTCGCTGGAATGCAGTATTTTTGGTCCAACCATGTGGACAGCAACCTGGTGGACATCGCGGCGGGAGTTTTTTCGCTCGTTGTGACCGTTGTCTTCCTGCGCTTTTGGCGGCCGAAGCGAATCTGGCGATTTGCCGAGGAACGCGGCTCCGATTCGAACGCGGTCCAGGAGACCAGCGTGCGAGACACCATGGGAGATAAATGGAAGGTGGCGGCCGCTTCATCAACCGACACGCCCGTGACTCACACCACCGGACAAGTGCTGAGGGCCTGGATGCCCTTCGCAATCCTTTCCATTTTTGTTCTTTGCTGGGGCCTGCCTACGATCAAAATCGCAATGAACAAGGCCACAACGCCGGCGTTCAGCAGAGGCGGCTGGGACGTACCCTATTTGCACAAAGCTGTGTTCCGCGCACAGCCTGTGGTGGCCAAGGCCGGCGCGGAAAATGCCAAGTTTGACTTCAACTGGCTGACGTCCACGGGGTCGGGATGTTTTCTTGCGGCGCTGCTGGCCGGAACAATTCTCGGGGTGAAGCCGCGCGGACTTTTCCGGATATTTGGTAAGACCGTCTATCGCATGCGCTTTGCAATCATTGCAATGTCCTGCATGCTCGGCCTCGGGTATGTCACGCGATATTCCGGAATGGACGCGGTCCTGGGACTGGCGTTCACGCGAACCGGCTGGCTGTTTCCATTTTTCGGAACGTATATCGGTTGGCTCGGCGTGGCGCTGACCGGAAGCGATACCTCATCCAACGCTCTGTTCGGAGGATTGCAGCGCATCACGGCCGAACAGTTGAATCTGAGTCCGATTCTGATGGGCGCGGCGAACAGCGCGGGCGGCGTGATGGGGAAAATGATTGACGCACAGTCCATTTGCATAGCGACGGCAGCCACGAATCAGGTCGGCTCCGAGGGCAGCATTTTCCGCTTTGTGTTCTGGCACTCCGTTTCGCTGGCCGCGATTGTCGGCACCATCGTGATGCTTTACGCGTACGTCTTCCAGAGGTTTGTCCCAGGCGGAGTTATTCCCGGGCATTGAAGAGGCACGACGCTCTCTACGGCCATAGTCCTGTTTCGCACCACGCGATTGCAATAGATTTTAAATTCCAAAGCCGCGCCGGCGGGAGATTACTACGCAACTCCTGCTAACATGGCGATGGGAAATGGCTCGAACGCAAAATCCGGCAGCCGAGGCGTCAGCGGTTCTGGCACAGAACCTGGTCGAGACGCTGCTGCGCGAACGGGTGATTCCGCGATTTGTAGATTCGTACGTGGTGGATAACGGCCGACATGCGTTGCAGGTGCATGCTTCGCTGTATCGCGACCTACTGACGATTTTGCAGCGTGAAGCTTTGCTGGCCGCTTGTGTACGCGCTCTGGAAATCGCGTCCACTGAGACGATTCTTTCCAGCACCGGGAAACAACGTGTGCTGGTGCGCAAAGGGGCGGAAGTCTTCCGCCGAAAATTTCTTTCAGCGCTGGCGCGTCAGCAGAATTGGAACGCCGGCGATTCGCTGGATTTCCAGTCCGATTTGCGGATGTACGAGGATTTGCTGCGGCGTGCAGCGACGTCGCGCCGTCCCCGCAAACCGTACGAAGCGGCTAATCATCCGTTCGTCGATCGCTGCGCTTTCTTGCTGGACTCCGCGTTTCTTGAAAAAGCCAGGCTGGCCGCAAGCCGAGCCCTGGCCAATCTGGAAGATATAGCCGCGAACGTGACGGCCACGGCGATGCGCACGAAATAACCAGAATTGCGCGAAACCTTTCAGGAATTCGGCGCGACCTGCACCGCGGTGCCGTAGGCAAGGACTTCCGTCACTCCCTGCATGACTTCCGTGGCATCGTAGCGAAAACCGACAATTGCGTTTGCGCCGTGCTGTCCTGCATGCAGCAAGAGCAGTTCGTACGCTTCTTCTCGCGTCTTTTCGCAAAGATCGGTCAAGATCGTGATATTGCCGCCGACGATGGTCTGCAACGCAGCGCCCAGATTTCCAATCACGCTTCGCGACCGCACAATGATTCCGCGGACTACTCCAAAGTTGCGAACGATACGATGCCCCGGCAACTCCATCGCGGTGGTCACCATGGATGGGTCGACTCGCCCCGACATTGGATGCTCCTCTCGCGGGCAGCCCGGTTAACATACGGGCTGCCGTTTACCGCTGCGATTCTACCTGTTCACAAGGCTACTGCGCGAGTGCTGCGCGTTTGTTATTCTCAGCTTACATGGAAAATTTGTTCATTTTTCTTGGCGTCCTGCAGATTCTAGCTGGTTTGTACCTGGTGTACGAGGCTGCGAAATGGCTGTCCTACGCGCGGCGGCGGGCCGGAACCGACCCCGGCTTCTATTCGCCGCGAACCGCCGTGCTGTGTCCGTGCAAGGGAATGGAACCTGGACTCGAGAGAAACCTGACCGCGCTGTGCGAATTCGATCATCAAAATTATGAAGTGTTTTTTATTCTGGCGTCGGAATCCGATCCTGCCGCCAGCATTGTGAAACGTGTGGCCTCGCAAGCCCGCGAAAAGGGTCACGTAATTTTTGCAGGACCTGCGCAGAATTGCGGCGAGAAGGTTCACAATCTGCGGACCGCGGTTCAACAATTGCCGGCAGAATTCGAAATTATGGTTTTCGCCGATTCCGACGGCAGGCCCGGACACTCCTGGCTGCGCCGCCTGACCGCACCGCTTACAGACTCCAGAATTGGCGCCTCGACCACCATGCGCTGGCTGATTCCGAATGAGAATAATCTGCCGAGTTTGCTTCTCGCCGCATGGAATGCGCCGATTTTAACTATGCTCGGTGAAGAGGCAACGAAAAATTTTTGTTGGGGTGGAGGCACTGCGATTCGTAAGAGTGTCTTCGAACAAAGCGCGGTGATGGACGAGTGGCAAAACTCCGTCAGCGATGATTATTCGATGACCGCTGCATTGCAGCGAGTGGGCCGGCCAATCGTTTTTCTGCCGGAATGTCTAACCGTTTCTTATGTCGAAACGGATTTCGCGGGCCTGATGGAGTTTACGAATCGTCAGATCCTGATCACACGTGTGTATTCGCCAAGAATGTGGGCCATCGCAGGTGCAACGCATCTCTTGTTCTGCGTGACGATTGCGCTGGGAATTTTGTTGACCCTGGGAGATTTCTTCGCGGGAAGACCTTCGATGCAGCTCGCGGCGCTGACTTTCTTGCCACTGCTGCTGGCTTCGATCCGTGGAGCTTTCCGTGTGATTGCGGTCCAGGAAATTTTCCCCGCGCTGAAGGATCAGATTCAGCAACAGGCATGGATTCACTTGCTGCTCGGAATATGGATACCTTACTTGTATTCGGTGAATTTTTTGGCGTCGGTAATGACCAGGAAAATCCGCTGGCGTGGCATTCGCTACGAACTGATTTCTGCCCAACAGACGAACATCATCGGACGATAGCGACGCAAAGTCATGGCGAATTGTGGGGTTCCATAAGAATTTCCACAGGGAAGTATGGAAAATTTTCGTCCGCAGTGAAATTCCTACCCACGTTCCTACAGCGGATCTGGTACAAAAGTGCATAACTCTACCCTTTTTGGGAAGTTCTGGTACCGCACATTTACTCCTTTTTGGTCATGTACTTGCATTCGCTATGGCCAGTTCGGTATTGCGTTCGCAGGCGGACTTGTTTGGTAACTCCTTCTCGCGTCTCGGCGTAACCGTTCTTCAAGCTGAATGGCCAGGACGCCCTCCCTCAGTCCGGTTCAGGTGCCGTTCTCGATTGAATTAAATACAACGTTAGCCTCGTTCCGAGGTGCAGCTACATCATTTCAAGGCAAGTTCGAAGCGGTTTCGGATTTGCGAACGGAGAGGTTCAAGTGAGAATGATCCGCAGAAGTGTGCAGGTACGTCCCCCCCAGCTTGCGAGCGCACGGGAAAAGTATTTTTTCTATGAAAGGAATACCGGGGTAGCCCATTTTCACGTTGAAACTGACGAGCAAGGGCGTTTTCCTGTCGAGCAAGCCGCGGGCTTGCTGGCCATGCATTGCATGGTTCGCAACCAGACTCCCTCGGATTATGTCGTGCTAGTCGAAGCTGATACAACTCATCTGGAGGATTTGACCGAAAAAGCTCAGAAGCTCCTGGAAGCTGGACGCGCCGTCAAGACGCACGTCAAGCTGACGCGTCGCGAGGAAGAAGTTCTGAACGGCGTGGTACGCAGTCTCGCTAACAAGGAAATCGCTGCGTCGCTCAATTTGTCGGAGCGCACGGTGAAGTTTCACGTTTCATCGTTGCTGGCAAAGTTTCGTGTGCGCGGCAGAATGGAATTGGTGCGCGAAGCGGCGCGGATTCCGGCTGCTCACGTTCCGGTCGTCGAGCAACAACCAGTGGCCACGCGGGAATCACGGCCCTTCGTTTCTCGTATCATGAATTATCGTCGGCCGGCCGCTCCATCGTTGATGTCGTTGTCAACGCGCGGAGCAGTCGCTCAATAAGAATCGCGATCATCGTTTGCACTGATACAAAAAGCCCGTGACGCCTTGCGCCACGGGCTTTTTAATTTTCTGGAAACTTCTTAAAGTCTACTTCTTAGCCGCCCCGTACAATTCTCCTGCTTTAGTCCAATCCACCACGTTCCACCACTGCTTGATATATTCCGGGCGAACGTTCTGATATTTCAGGTAGTACGCATGTTCCCACACGTCCAGACCCAGAACGGCCTTGCCACCCAGAAAATACGGCGTGTCCTGATTTGGAGTGGAATCAATCACCAGTTTACCGTCTTTTACGATCAGCCAAGCCCAGCCGGAACCGAATCGGCCCAGTCCTGCTGCGGCAAACTTTTCCTGGAATGCAGAAAATGATCCAAACGTCGAAGCGATAGCGGCCGCCAGATCGCCCTTGGGTTCGCCGCCGCCGCCTTTTTTCATCAATGTCCAAAACAGCGAATGGTTCCAGTGGCCGCCTCCGTTGTTACGGACCGCGTTTCGAATCGGTTCCGGAACGGCATCGAGATTCTTTAACAGATCATCGATGGATTTCGATTGCAGGTCGGCGTGGCCTTCGAGGGCTTTGTTCACATTGGTGACGTAAGCCCCGTGATGTTTGTCGTGATGAATTTCCATGGTTTTTGCGTCGATATATGGCTCGAGCGCGTCAAAAGCGTACGGCAAAGGCGGCACTGTGAATGCCATGGGTGAGTCCTCCGGTGTGAGATTTTCTTTGAATTTTCCAGGGCCGTCGGCCGCCAGCAAACTGGCGCCCAATTTTTCCGCTCCCAGCAGAGCGACCCCGGCGATACTTCCGGCTACAAGTAAGTTCCTGCGATTCACAAAGAACTTTCCCGGCACGGCAGGCCGATGATGATACATCGCAAATTATACTTCCCGACCCTTCCTACACTCAACTGCGGGCGGGAAAGGAAGCGGGATGCTTTGCGTTTCCTTTTGCTTGGATGCGCGAGAGCGCCCAACCGGCAGATTCAGCAATCACTGGTTCACTGCACTCCGAAAGACTGTGCAGCGCCTGGGTAATTTCGTGGTGCGCTTCTGAAACTTCCTTGGCACTTTGATTCCCCAGAGCAATACAAGCATTGCGCACCAAGCCTTGCCATTTGGTGCGCTTGACCGGACTGCCGCGAAAGACTTCGCGAAATTGCTCCTGCGTTAAATTCGCAATTCTCAGCAACTCTGGCAGGAACAGAGTTTCATCCGGTGCTCCATCGATCCCTGCAAACGCACGGGGCTTAAATTCGGCCAGCTCCGTGCGCGGTGATTTCCTATTCCACGGGCAAACGTCCTGGCAGATGTCACAACCAAAAAGATGTTTGCCCATCGGCTCGCGAAACTCCTGGGGGATTGCGCCGCGCAATTCAATCGTCAGGTAAGAAATGCAACGGCTGGCGTCCAAAACGTACGGCTCGACGATTGCCTGGGTGGGGCAAGCTTCCAAGCAGCGCCGGCACGTGCCACAGCGGTCTGGCGGAGGAACATCGGCCGCGCCCATTGACGGCGTTAGGGGAAGACTTGTCAGCACGCTACCCAGAAAAAGCCACGAGCCGAGCGACTGGTTGATGAGCAAAGTGTTTTTGGCAAGCCAGCCGAGCCCGGCGTATTTCGCCGCTGCGCGCTCGTGTACCGGTCCGGTGTCCGCGTAAGCGCGCGCTGCGAATGACGGCGGAAAATGTGTGCGCATTTCCGCTGTCAGCGCGTTTAACTTTCCCCACAAAACTTCATGGTAATCGTCGCCCCACGCGTACCGCGAAATCCAACCGCGCGCCGCGCCCACGGCGTTTTCATGATTTTCAATTTCTGTGGAGTATGGCAAATCGGAATTGTAGTTCAGCGCACAAACAATCAGGCTGCGCGCACCGGGCATGGAGTTGCGCGGATCCACGCGCCGCGGGTCTGCGAGATACTTCATCTCTCCCGCATAACCGCGATCCAGCCAATCCGAAAAGTGTTCAAGCTCGGGAAATTTCTCCGCCGGCGCAACTCCGCAGGCATCGAAACCCAGCACGCGAGCTCGTTCGCCGATCCACGCCGTTTCGGCAGCCGGCAATAGAGAATCGTTCATACGTACAAGCGTGCCTGACTGCCGCCTGCTTGAAAAGGCGCATTACACAAAAAGCCCCTCGTTTTTGGCGAGGGGCCGCATGATCTCCCTGTAAAATGGTAGAAATAGAGTGGTCAGCCTTGTGGAACGACGTTCTCCGCCTGCAGACCTTTCGGCCCCTGCTTGACTTCGAACTCGACCTTTTGTCCCTCATTGAGTGACTTGTAGCCGTCACTCTGAATGGCGGAAAAATGGACGAATACATCCTCGCCCGATTGGCGTTGAATAAATCCAAAACCCTTCGAGGCGTTAAACCACTTCACTACACCTTGCTCTTTGCTCACGGCATTCCCCTGCTCTGAATTCGCGCTCGCAAATGGTGTTTTTCAAACCGGCCTGGGGAACGTCCGTGGGCGTGCACTGGGCCGGCGGAAAACTTCCTTCTTGAACGCGGCGTTATGCTGGCACAAATCGTCGCGCCAGTCCAGAAACATTGCAAAATTCATGGAAGCCTAGACCTATTGAAAGCTGCGGACTGCGGTGGGTTCATCCGTATAAACTTCGAATACCGTATAAAGCTTGGTGATTTGCAGCAGGTCGCGAACTTTTTTCGTCAGGTGCAGCAGCTTCAGTTCGCCGCCTCGCGTCTTCACCGAAGTATACGCGTGCACCAGTTCGCCTATTCCCGAGCTGTCGATGTAGTTCACATCAGCGAGATTGATCAGAATCTTTGTGCGTTCGTCGTCCAGCAGTTGCCCAATGGTCTTGCGAAGCAGCGCGCTTCCGTCACCCAGCACGATGCGTCCACCCATATCCACAACCGTTACGGAACCAGAATCCCTATATGTAGCGTGAAGCGACATGGCGCACACTTAAGCTTCCTTTTGCGGGATGGTATCGCTGCCCGAACCGCTGGAATGACCATTCGAATGGCCATTTTCGGCCCCCGGAAGCCGCTTGGCCATCACAATTTCCGCTCCGCCGGTTGTTCCGGGGACCACGTCAAATTCATCCATAAACGCCCGCATCAGAAAAATGCCCCGCCCCGAAGTGCTCAGGATATTCTCCTCCGCCAAGGGGTCGGGCACGTCACTAAGCTTGAACCCTTTGCCTTCATCCATCACGTGGATCACCAGTTTCTCAGGCGTAATATCAACCGCCAGGTGAATCTTCTTTTCCGGCTTTTCCTGGTTGCCGTAGTGAAAGGCATTGATGACGCCTTCACGCACACTCATTCCAATGCGGTAGCACATCTCCTCATCAAAACCGGCGGATTCCGCCACGCGCAGACACATTTCCTCCGCCAGGTTTACGCTTTCCACCTGTGTGTCAAGAACGACTTCCAGATGCTTGTTGTCTTCCGCCATGAGTCGGCCGGCCAACGCGTAAACTGCCTGATTTTCAAACGATGTATGGGTAACATACTGCGGAGCTTGGCGTCAATGGAGAGAGAGCTTCGACTCCGATGTAGCGTTGCTCCACACGGGCGGCTCGAAGGCGGCTTCCGGAGTCGAAGCGGCCGGGTTTGACAAACTCTGCGTGCGATAACTCATTTATCACACGCTACCAGAACAATTGACTGGAACGCACGGCCACGTCGTCAGAAAGGAACTCACATCTCACAGTGGTAGATGAATTGTGTTGGAAACCGCTCTTAAAACAAGAAGGCATATCTTTTAATAAGAAGTGAGCTTATTAAAGCGAGGTTGAATTACGCTCGTGTGCGCCGATAAGAGCCTAAGCCTTGGCAGTTACGTCTCAACGACGACAGCAGGGAAACGGTAAGAGCATTCGTCCCCCCGCCTTTGCCGCCGGACCCTTCCCTCGATCTTAGCGGACTTTACCAACACCTTGACCGGGCAAACCAAGCCCTCGGCCGTCTCGATGGCCTAACCACCCTCCTGCCCGACACACGTCTTTTTCTTTATCTCTATGTCCGTAAAGAAGCCCTTCTGCCTGAGTATTTCTAAACTGCTGGCATGGTCTCTCGTGGTCCGCAATCCGCAAGTGCAAACGTGCTGCCTGTCTGCTAGTTTCTTCGGGGCAGGCTGACCACGCATCTGCATTGTGTCGTCCCGGGCGGCGGGATTTCGCCGGATGGTACTCGGTGGATCTCCTGCCGCCCCAACTTTTTCTTGCCCGTACGGGTGCTCTCCCGGCTGTTCCGCCGATTGTTCTTGAAGTATCTGCAAGAGTTCTTCTCTTCACTCGAGGCACTGCGAGATCCGCAGGCCTTCAGCCGTTATCTCGATCCGGTGCGAAACGTGAAATGGGTCGTCTACGCCAAGCCACCTTTCGCCGGGCCACAGCAAGTGGTGGACTATGTCGGCCGCTACACCCACCGAGTGGCCATTTCCAATCATAGGATTGTCGACATTGAAGAGGGTCAAGTGAAATTTAGTTGGAGAGACTACCGCGACAACAATCAACAGAAAACCATGCCCCTCTCGGCAGACGAGTTCATCCGGCGATTCCTGCTCCACGTTCTGCCGAGTGGGTTCCACCGCATTCGCTACTACGGGTTCCTCGGCAATCGACACCGCAAGGAGAAGTTGGAGCATTGCCGGCAACTTCTGGGCATGACTTCTCCAAAGGAAAGCTCTGCCGAGCCCGCGATACCAGAGGATTATCGTGATCGATACGAGAGACTCACGGGCCGCTCGCTGCGGGAATGTCCCGTTTGCCATCGAGGCCACATGATCAGCGTCAAACGATTGCCCGAAGTTCCTTTTTCTCCGGCCGTCAAAGACACTTCATGACCGATCGTGCGCAAATCCAACTCGTTCTCGCGAAAAACTCGCGGCCGTCGAGTTCCAGGAGAAGTGCTGTTCCACAGCATGCAAAACCCATCGCGATCAGCCCAGCACCCCCCATTTGGCCCCGTGCAAGCCCGCCGAACACCCCGCAGTACAGCGCACCATGCTCGTTTTTATCATTACCAACGGCCCGTCCTCTTGACGTCGACTCCCACCCACCAATCAAAACCCATAGGACACACGCTTCGCAGCGGTTTAGTCCAAAACATTTTTAGCTCACTGGCGCGGCTCGCTTACGTCTCCGCTCTTCTTACGCCTACTGTCGCCACACCACCAAGCTAAAAATGCTCTGCCTTAACAGTAGCTGACTCAAGTGACTTTGGCTCGCTTTACACTCCGCAAAGCCGCACGTATAGTTCGAGTAGAGCTTTCCGACACTTTTCTGCGTCGGGTTCCAGGGTTTGTACTTGCAAACCCTGACAAAAAGAGGGTC
>WNEZ01000078.1_pt1 | contig 83779 bp, 75 predicted proteins | sample 5400521 | NCBI WGS metagenome assembly WNEZ01 (sample SAMN13153339, study PRJNA577476) | soil metagenome | isolation source: 120 cm saprolite under Douglas fir tree site 2 hole 1 replicate 1 | place: USA:California | collected 2015-04-18
GCGTTTATCTCGGAGTGCTTTTAAGGCGGTGGTCATCGGTACCTCCTGTCTGACAGGCATTATAGCCTGTCAGACAGGAAAAGAAAACCCCGCCCAACCTTATCAGACTTCGATCCTAATTCTCATGTCGTGCACCCAGGTGAGATCCATGGTTTCACGCACATTGCTTGCAGCGGTAGGATTCACGGTCTGGATGGCGGTCCTGGTGACTGCTGCGCCGCGCGCGATCTCGCACCGGAATAATTCCTACGATTATAGTCTGGCCCGCTCGATGGCGATTTCTTCGCACAACGATGGGCCGATTGAGAACTGCTCCGATTTACATATGCGGTTTGACCATAGCGAGGCGGTGATCCGCTCCGAAGAGCGCACGATTACCAAAGCGGAGGCGCCGACTTTACGCGTTAGTGCGGAATCGAATGGCGGCCTGCAGGTGCAAGGCTGGGATCAGAATACCTATGCAGTGACGTTGTGTAAGGCCGTTGAGCAGGGAAGCGACGCGGAAAACGTGCTGGCGCAGATCAAAATGACATTTTCGAACGGCGAGTTGAGCGTGACCGGCCCTGGTTCGCATAATCACTGGACAGCGCACCTGCTGATCAAGGCGCCAAATGCGGCAGTGATGGAGCTGCATGTAAAAAACGGGCCAATGGGGCTATATCACGTGGATGGAAACTTGAAAGTGCGCGCCGTGAATGGACCGATTACGGTGCGCGGCTGTAAAGGCGATCTGGATCTCTCCGCAGAGAATGGCCCGGTTTCGTTGGAGGAAAATTCCGGCAAGCAGAGGGTTCATACTCAGAATGGGCCGATCACGATCGATCTGGATGGGAAAAACTGGAGCGGCGCGGGGCTTGAAGCCCATGCAACGAACGGCCCGGTGACTTTGCGCGTTCCGGCCGGTTATCAATCAGGCGTGGTGCTGGAATCGGACGGCAATGGTCCGTTCAGTTGCCGCGCCAGTGTTTGCAATGAGGGCCGCAAGACCTGGGACGAAGAACACAAGCGAGTGGAGTTCGGCAGTGGCCCCACGGTGATCCACGTTTCAACGGTAAATGGACCGGTGTCGGTTCGCTGAGCTGTAAGAACTCGTTCCCACGGCGGGGGAACCTTGACCGAAGCCATTCCGGCAGATGTCGCGGCCTGTATGCCCATCTCGGTGTCTTCAAATACCAAGCAGGATTCTGGCGCGATTTTCAGCCGTGTGGCGGCCAGCAGAAACGCTTCGGGATCGGGTTTGCTTTTCTTGTAGTCCCCTGCGCAGACGAGGGTGTCAAATCGATCGAGAAGATCGAGTTGCGAGAGAGACGCGGTGACGGAGTCGAGGTCGCTACCCGATACAACCGCAAACGGAATCTGGCCATGCCTGGCTTCGATGTGCTCCAAGACTTCGGGAACAGCTTGAAGTTGCGGAAGCAGTTCGAAATAGAGACTCTCCTTTCGGTTTGCGACTTGTTCCACTGGCATATTCAGCCCGCACTCCCTATTTAATGTTGAGATGATTTCCATGATGGGCATTCCACCCCACCTATAAAAAAGTTTTTCGTCGAACGCGCAATTCCATTCTCCCAGCGCTCTTTTCCAGGCGATGTAGTGAAGCGGCATGGAATCGGCGATGGTGCCATCGCAGTCAAATAGATAGGCCGCAAAAGAGCCGAGTGGTAATTTCAATTTCATGGCTTGGTTATGGCCTCGTCATTATTTTAGCGCAGGATTCAATCTCCTCGCCGAGGCGCTTTGGATGGACGCTGACTGTGGATGCCGATAAGATTTCAGGCATGTTCCTGGAAGAGAGCACAGCTTTAGCTATCACGCGGTCAGATGCAGAGCGGCTGGCGCGTGAGTTATACGGAATTACGGCAAGCGCGTTGGAATTGCCAGGCGAGTACGACTGTAATTTCCACTTACGTGCAAGCGACGGGCGCGAATTTGTCTTGAAGTGCATGCATCCTGCGCGGAAAGACTCCTTCATCGATATGCAGTGCGCGGCGCTGGCGCACTTGGCGAGGCACGCCGGGCATCTCCGGTTGCCGCGCATAGAACGAACGGCCCAGGGTGATGCTTACACGGTCTGGAACGATGCGGCTGAGCAAGGGCGGCTGGTTTGGATGCTGGGCTTTTTGACCGGCAAGACACTGGCAAACACAAATCCGCATACTCCGGAACTCTTCAGGGCTCTGGGAAGATTTCTCGGCGAAATGGATTCCGCATTCGATAGCTTTGAACATCCGGCGGCACGCCGCGAACTAAAGTGGGATTCGTCAAACTGCGGCTGGATTGGCGAACACCTGGGCAAGATAGGCGATCCACAACGCCGGGCGTTGGTGGATTATTTCGTTTCTCTATATCAGCAGTGGGTCGAGCCGTCAAAGGAAAGCCTGCGAAAGAGTGTCATATACGGCGATGCGAACGATCACAACGTGCTGGTAAACGCGTTGTGGCCGCAGCCGAGCATTGCGGGCGTGATCGATTTTGGCGACATGCATCACGGCTGGATTGCGAGTGAAGCCGCGGTTGCTTCAGCCTATGCAGTTCTGGGCAAAGAAGAACCACTGACGGTGATGAAAGAGATTGCCCGTGGATTTCATGGCGCGTTTCCGCTGAATGAATCAGAAATCGCCGCGCTGTTTCCGCTGGCCGGAATGCGGCTTGCGGTCAGCGTGGTCAATTCGACAATTCGCAAAACGCAGAAGCCCGGCGATGAATATGTAGCCATCAGCGAGGCGGGTGCGTGGGAAGCGCTGGAGCGGCTGGCGAAAATCCATCCCAGGTTTGCGCACTACTCCTTACGCGAAGCGTGCGGGCTGGCCCCGCCTCCGAGCAGCGAGAGAATTGCAAAATGGCTACGCGCGCAGGAACGAGCCGGAGCCAGCGTCACCGAGACGGATCTGCACACAACGCCGCTCTGCGTGTTTGATTTAAGTGTTGGCAGCACAATGCTCGGCGCCGACCCAGCCAACTCAGAAGTGCAGACACTTACGCGAACGTTGTTCGGCAAAATGGAATCGGAACATGCTGCTGTTGGCATCGGAAGATACGATGAGGCGCGGCTGCTCTACAGTTCGTCAATGTTTGGTTCGAGCGCTGCGCCGATGGAAGAGCGTCGAACCATTCATCTGGGCCTGGACCTTTTTGTTGAACCAGGAACGCCGATCCATGCGCCGCTCGATGGCACGGTGCATTTGCTTGCAGAAAATACGGCGGAGCTGGACTACGGCCCGCTGGTGATACTGCGGCACGCAACTTCCGGTGAAGAGAACAACAATGAAGGTGAAGAGTTCTTCACGTTGTACGGACATCTGATGCGAGAAGCGCTAAAGGAACTGGAGCCGGGTCAGACAATCTCGCAAGGCGAGGTGTTTGCCCGCGTGGGAGCGATGCACGAAAACGGCGGATGGCCGCCGCATCTGCATCTGCAAATCATTCTGGACTTGCTGGATCGCGGCGCGCAGTTTCCGGGTGTGGCGCGCGCTTCGGAACGCGCAGTCTGGACGAGCCTCTCGCCTGATCCCAACCTGTTGTTGGGAATTCCGCCGGAAAAAATTCCAGAGCGCGAGCCATCAGCAGAGGAAGCAATCGTTCACCGCAGAAAACTCTTGGCGCCCAATCTGAGTGTTTCGTATCAGAAGCCGCTGAAGATTGTGCGCGGATGGCGGCAATATCTTTATGATGATACCGGCCGCGCGTTTTTAGATGTGTACAACAATGTGCCGCTGGTCGGGCACTCGCACCCGCGAGTTGTACGCGCGGCGCAGGAGCAACTGTCGCTTCTCAATACCAACACCCGGTATTTGCATAACAATATCTTGCGATACGCGGAGCGGCTGACGGCATTGATGCCGAAGCCGCTGCAAGTTTGCTTTTTTGTCAATTCGGGCAGCGAAGCGAACGAACTAGCGCTGCGATTGGCGCGAACCTACACGCGGAGCCAAGACGTAATTGTCCTCGAGCACGCATATCACGGTCATACCAACACGCTGATTGATATCAGCCCGTATAAATTTGATGGTCCGGGCGGGGCTGAGAAAAAGCCCTGGGTACACGTCGCACCGCTTGCGGATGATTATCGCGGACTTTATCGCCGCGGCGAATCCAAACTGGGGGCGAAGTACGCGCAGCACCTCGGCGAAATTTGCGAAGAGTTGCAAACGCGCGGGAATCGGCCCACGTTTATCGCGGAAACTCTGCCGAGCGTCGGTGGACAAATCGTTTTTCCGCAAGACTACCTTACCGAGACGTATCAGTGTGTGCGCGGCGCAGGCGGAGTTTGCATTGCGGATGAGGTGCAAGTTGGATTCGGCCGACTTGGAAGCCATTTTTGGGGATTCGAAACGCAAAATGTTGTGCCGGACATCGTGGTGCTCGGCAAGCCGATCGGCAATGGATTTCCACTTGCTGCCGTAGTGACGACGCGGGAAATCGCCGAGGTCTTCAACAACGGAATGGAATTTTTCAGCACGTTCGGCGGGAACCCGGTAGCGTGCGCGGTTGGGCTGGCAGTGCTCGATGTCGTGAAAGAAGAGCAATTGCAGGAGAACGCGTTGCACGTGGGCAACTATTGGATTGCGGAGTTGGAAAATCTGCGAAACAAGTATCCGCTGATCGGCGATATACGCGGTTCGGGATTATTTTTGGGTCTGGACTTGGTGCTTTCGCGCGAAACGCGAGAACCGGCTCCGCTTCAGGCGTCGTATGTAGCGAATCGTCTGCGAGATCGCGGAATTCTCACGGGCACGGACGGTCCGCATCACAACGTGATCAAGCTGCGTCCTCCGCTCATTTTTTCCGAAAGCGACGCGGCCCATTTTTCTTCCACGCTGGATTCAATCCTGGCCGAAGATCCCGCGCAACCCTAGTTCCAGGCGAAAAATAAACCGCAGTTGACGGAAAACTCGCCGGCGCGGAAGATTGGCTGGGCAACCCGGTGGTCACCTCAGCCCTCCCACATTCAACCGTTCGAGGAGGAATATAAGTAATGCTCAGCGATCGCCGCCGCATTTTCCCTTTCCTGGTTTTTCTCGGTGTCCCTGCCGCGCTGCCGGCGCAGAACACAGTTCGTGGCGGTTGCAGCGAAGTTCCACGCGAGGACGCACTGCCGTCGGTTTGCGCGCCTCCGACATCACAGGCACTCGCACCGTCGGTTCCGGACGCGGTGATCCTGTTGAAAGTGCCGGCAGGGACCGCCCTGCGCGTGGCGGTGGACCAGAAAGTGCGCATCGCAGCAGTCGGTCAGGTTGTTTCCGGAAAAATTACGGAGACGGTATACGCTTTCGACCAAGCGGTGATTCCCGCGGGAAGCGAGGTGACCGGAAAAGTGACCAGCATCCATGCGGTGCCTGGAATGCGCAAGACCATGTCGTATGTGAACGGCAATTTTTCGCCTTATCACGAATATGAACTCGAATTTGATTCCGTGACCCTGCCGGACAAAGAGCGGCGGGCGATCGTCACCACGGTTTCACCGGGAATCGCGCAAGTGGTGCATCTGGTGCCGGGAGGCGCGAAGAAAAAGCCCAATGCAGCGCAGCGCGAAATCGAAAATGCTAAAGCAGAAGCCAAAGCGAAAGTGAACGACACCCTGGATGAAATCAAGTCGCCAGGGAAGATGCAGAGGCTGAAGGAAATGGTGCTGGCGCAATCGCCTTACCGGAGGCAGTATCTCCAGCCTGGAACGCGATTTTACGCATCGTTGACGGAGCCACTCGATTTTGGCCAGACCACGCGCACCGCGGAGCAACTCGCTCAGCTTGGAAAGAGTCCGGAACCGGACAGCATATTGCACGCGCGGTTTGCGGAGGAGGTGAGTTCGGCGACCGCGCAAAGGGGCAATGTAATTGCCGCGGTGCTGACGGAGCCGCTTTTTTCGCAAGATCATCATTTATTGCTGCCGGCAAACAGCCGGATTGCGGGCGGAGTGATTAAAGCCAAACCAGCGCGTAAGCTTCATCACAACGGCGATTTGCGCGTGATTTTCAACCGCATTGAAACTCCGGAAGGCGTAATTCAACCGATGCAAGGCAGCGTTGAGGGTGTCGAGGCGGACCGCCGTTCCGGAGTGCGACTGGACGACGAAGGCGGAGCGCAGGCGACCGATAGCAAAACGCGGTATCTGTCAACTGGAGTAGCGGTGCTGCTTGCCGCTGCCGCATCGCATACCGATAACGAGCACGGGACGACGGACGCGGCGGGCGATCCAGGTGTGCGCGCGGGTGCCGGTGTGTCCGGATCGGGAATTACCGGGACGCTGATTTCGCTGGCGGCCAAGTCGCAGCCGGTGTCCATGGCATTTGCGGCATATGGAGCGGGAAACTCGGTTTACAATAATTTTTTGTCGCGCGGGAAAGACGTGGTCTTCATAAAAGACACCCCGCTGGAGATTGGGTTCAGCGAGCCGCACGCGAAGAGCGCCGAGAAGAAGCCCTGAGTTGGCTGTCGCATTGACAGTTCCGCTCGAATCTCCCTTCGTTTTAATACTAGATAGTTGACAAATATATAACTAGCACGTGGGCTGCTGGCGCGAGGGTTTCTTTCCGTGCGGCTCGATACCGCACTTCCCTGGCTGGCATTGTCTCTGACGCGCGGCATTGCGGCGCGGCTCTCGGCGCGTCTGCTGAAGCGATTCGGCTCACCCGAAAGTGTCTTCTGCGCATCGCTGCGGCAATTGGAAGGGTGCGAAGTGCATGCCGCGACGGCGCAGGCCGTCTTCAAAAAAGAGGCCTTCAAGCGCGCGGAAAAAGAGTTGGCGGCCATTCGCGCGATTCCCGGTTGTCAACTGGTGAACTGGAGCGAGCCAGAATATCCGCAGACGCTGCTGCAAATCTACGATCCACCGGTACTTTTGTATGTACGCGGCGATGCGCAAATTTTGAATGCGCCCAGCCTTGCCGTCGTGGGCACCCGCCGGCCAACGCTTTATGGAACGCAGATGGCGGACCGGCTGGCGCGCGATCTGGCTGCGTGCGGCATCGTAATCGTGAGCGGCCTGGCGCGCGGTATTGACGCCATCGCACATCAAGGCACCGTGACCGCGAACGGACGAACCATTGGCGTGCTCGGAACAGGCATCGACGTCTGTTACCCCAAAGAAAACAAAAAACTCTACGAAAAAGTATTGGAGCGTGGCGCAATCTTGAGCGAGTTTCCGCTGGGAACGCATCCGGCGCCGGAAAATTTTCCGATTCGCAATCGCATCGTGGCGGGCATACCGCTGGGCGCGATCATTATCGAGGGCGCGCAGTACTCCGGGTCGCTGATTACGGCGCGGCTGGCCATGGAGTTTGGGCGGGAAGTGTTCGGCGTGCCGGGCAATGTGACGCAAGCGGTAAGCTTCGCGCCAAATCTTTCGATTAAGCAGGGCGCAAAACTGGTGACGTGCGCCGAGGATGTGATCGAGGAGTTGCCCACTCCGGTGCGTGCCGCGTTTACCAAGCTTGAGCAGCCCGAAGCCGAGCAACGCAACTTGCTGGTGGCGCAGTCGTTGACCGGCAGCGGACAGAAAATCGATGCGCTGCTCAGTTCCGACGAGCCCAGGCCGATTGACGACATCGTGAAGGCTACAGGCTTAAATTCATCGGATGTTCTGGCAGCATTATTCGATCTGGAAATGAAGGGATTTGTGCGGCAACTGCCGGGAAAACAATTCAGCAAAATATTATTGTAGGCGGGCGCGCAAGCGGCGAGAGGCGTTTGCAGACGCCATATTAAGGACAGCTACCGACTTCTCAACTAGTTGAATCAAATGCCTTTATTGGAATCGCGAAACCCGCGATGAAACATCCCAGCGACTTCGCGCATCTTCATGTAAGTTAGCGAGAAGGGCACACGCCTCACCGCAGTGTCTTCCAGCAAAACGATACGGGGTTAAAACAGCAGAATGGCTCGTTCGCTCGTCATTGTCGAATCGCCCGCGAAGGCGAAGACTATCAACAAGTATTTGGGCAAGAACTACATCGTCAAAGCTTCGATCGGCCACGTTCTGGACCTGCCGAAAAAGACGATTGGGATTCGTTTGCCTGATGAGCCCGATGAAACGGAAACCGCACCAAAGAAAAAAGTTCGCGCAAAAAAAGGCAGCAAGAAATTGAAGGTCAAGCCGGTGCGCAAGCCGGTGACGCTTGACGACGTGAAGATTTTTGAGCCGACCCTGCAGATCATCAACGGTAAGCTCAAGGTTATTAACGACCTGCGCAAAGCGGCCAACAGCGCGGATGCCATTTATCTGGCGGGCGACCCGGACCGCGAAGGCGAAGCAATCTCCGCGCACCTGGCCATGGTGCTGTCCAAGCCGTCCAAATTTGTGGAGCAGGAAGCCAGCGCGCCGCGCTGGAAAAAGAAAAACGCCAAGCCTGCGCCGGTGCTGGAAGAAGACGCTGCGCCAAAAAAAGAGATTCCGCCGACCGATCCCAGGAAAATTTTTCGCGTGACCTTCAACGAAATTACCCCCAAGGCGATTCGAGCGGCGTTTGATCATCCACGCCAGGTGAATGCGGATCTGGTGGACGCGCAGCAGGCCCGCCGCGTGCTCGACCGTATCGTGGGCTACAAAATTTCGCCGCTGCTTTGGGACAAAGTGCGCCGTGGGCTCTCTGCCGGGCGCGTGCAGACGGTTGCGCTGCGGCTGATTGTCGAACGCGAGTTGGAGATTCGCGCGTTCATTCCGCAGGAGTATTGGTCGATTCACGCCATGCTGTATGCGGGCGAGCCGCCGCTGTTCGAAGCCAAGCTTTCGAAATACAAAGGCGAAGACATTGAGATTCACAATCAGGAAGGTGCGGACGCTGTTCTGGCTGCGGTGAACAAAGCCAAGTGGGAAGTGGCCTCGGTTACGCAGAAAGAAAAGCGCCGTAATCCGCCGCCGCCTTTTACAACTTCGAAATTGCAGCAGGCTGCGTACAACCGTTTGCGCTACACCGCGAAACGCACCATGGCGCTGGCGCAGCGTTTGTATGAGGGCGTGGAGCTTGGCGCGGAAGGTTCGGTGGCGCTTATCACTTACATGCGCACCGATTCGGTGAACGTTTCGCAAGACGCGCTGGCTCAGGTACGCGAACTGATTCCTGAACGGTTCGGTTCGAACTATCTACCGGAGAAGCCCAACTACTACAAATCGAAAAAGGACGCACAGGAAGCGCACGAAGCGGTGCGCCCAACGGAGGTGTCGCGCGCGCCGGAAGACGTACGCAAATATCTGGATGACGATCTTTTCAAGCTTTATCAATTGATCTGGCAGCGTTTTGTGGCTTCGCAGATGTTGCCGGCGGTATTCGATCAGACCAGCATTGATATTTCGGCGGGAGATTACACTTTTCGTGCCACTGGATCGGTACAGAAATTCGACGGTTATTTGCGAGTTTATCGAATGCCGGTAGCGAATGCCGACCGCGACGACGATGAGAAGAGTGATGAAGGCGAAGGCAACGCTCTTCCGCGTGTGACCGAAGGACAAATTCTAAGGCTTGATACCATTCGTCCTGAACAACACTTCACCGAGCCGCCGCCGCGCTATACGGAAGCCACGCTGGTGAAGGATCTGGAAGAAAAGGGCATTGGCAGGCCTTCCACGTACGCCGCGATTATTTCGACCATCGTCGAGCGCGAGTACGTGAAGAAGGATCAGGGCAGGTTTACGCCGACGATGCTGGGCGAACGCGTCAGCGTGCTGCTGGTGAAAAGCTTTGAAGACGTTTTCGACGTAACCTTCACCGCGCGTCTGGAAGAAGAGCTCGATGAAATTGAAGAAGGCAAGCTGCACTGGCGCGAAGCGGTAAAGGAATTCTGGGAAAAATTTATCGTGGATCTGGATCGCGCGGGCGACGAAATGCTTTCCTACAAAGCGGGCATCCCGACTGGCAAAACCTGCGAAAAATGCGGCCAGGGCGAGCTGCTCGAACGCATCAGCCGCCACGGATTTTTCCTGGGCTGTTCGCGCTATCCGGATTGCGATTTTATCCAGGATCTTTCGCCTGAATTGGGCGAAGGCGGCGATGCCGAAGGCAAAACCGAATATTGCGACAACTGCGGCAAGGAAATGGCCATCAAGCGCGGCCGCTTCGGAGTGTTCCTGGCGTGTACCGGTTACCCGGATTGCAAAACCACGCGGCGGTTGGTGGAAGGCACGCGCATCGCGCGGCAGCCGGATGAGCCGCTCGATGAAAAGTGCCCGACCTGCGGAAACGGTCTGGTGAAAAAGCACGGGCGCTTCGGCGAATTTATCGGTTGCACCGGCTATCCGAAGTGCAAGTACACACGGCCGATCACGCTGGGCATCAAATGCCCGAAGTGCCACGAAGGCGAATTCGTGCGCCGTGGCAGCGCCGGCCGCGGCGGACGCCCACGCATTTTCTATGGCTGCTCACGCTATCCGGCCTGCGATTTCACCACCCCGAATCAACCGATTCCCGAACCGTGCCCAAAGTGCGACGCGGAATTCATGGTCGAGAAAAAATCAAAGATTGGATTGGTACGCACCTGCATCAAGGAAGGCTGCGACTGGGAAAAACTGGTGGATGAACCGAAACCCGCCGAAGTCGCCGAACCTGCAGTCGTCAAAGTCTAGAGAGTCACTCTGGTAAGTTTCAGAATCCGCTGAGTCTTTGACTGTCGTCAATTTTAGATTGAACATGCTCCCGCCGCCGGTAGTTGATAGAAAACGACTACTTAATTGGAAGTTCGAAATTTTCGTCAGTGTACGCCAGTAGCGGTGTACCTTCCTTAATGTCCACGTTTTTGCCGTGCTTGATCAGTCCGATCGGACCGAACAAAACCGTCAGCGCGACCGCGGTGCCTTCTTTTCCCTGGCCCTCTTTGCCTTTGGTGCCGCGAAGTTTCAATCTCGTGTCCCCAACGATCAGGTATTGCAACCGCATGTTCAGTTCGCCAGCCTTGCCCATCATCCCGGCTTTTTTGGCGTGAGTGATTGTTCCCACTGCCTTTGCGCCTGCTTTCGCAATCACGATGTCGCCAATCTTCAGATCCTGATCGAGAACCAGGTTGACGGGATCGTCCTCGGTCGCGGTCTTTGAACTGAGGTCCTGCGAAAATTTCAAATTGACGTCCGCGCCTTCCTTCAAAACGAGCTTTTCAGAGACCGGCGCAGTCGCCGTAGTCGCAACTGTTACCAGCGGTACGGCCGCTTTGACTTCCGGTTGTGCAGCAGGCTGCGGTTCTTGAGCCAGCGCGACTCCCGCGATCGAGAGCGTCAAGATCAGGCCAGTCGCAATAGATCGAAGTTTCATGAATTTCTCCTCTTTCGGTTACATCTGCAAATTAAAATGGTGGAATTGGACGAATTGAGCGTATCACCATTCCCGGTTGCGGCGGATTAGAAGTACACAACACGTCAACGGTTGGCACAAGGACCTGCGATTGATCTCTTGCATCTAACAAGTAGCGCTACTCTATAATCACGATGTCTGTTCCAGGACGTGCTCGGATCCACATGCTGCAAGCGATCGAAAAGTATCTTACTTATTTGCGCTCAGTGCGAAATTCCTCGCCCCACACCGTGCTGAATTACGGCAAAGATTTGCAGCAATTCGCCGCGTACCTTGCGCCGCCCGGAGAAAAGATTCCGGCGCTCGCGAAAATCTCTCACCAGATCATTCGTGAATATATTGGGTATCTTCACTCGCAGGGCCTGCAAAAGAGTTCCATCGCGCGAAAGTTGGCGTCATTGCGTTCGTTTTTCAAGTATTGCGTGCGCGAAGGCATGCTCAAGGAAAATCCCGCGCGGCTGGTGCCCACGCCGAAATTGCCCAAGCGCATTCCTTCGGTGCTCTCCGCCGAAGAGATGAATGGTTTCCTGAATCAGCTTGCGGCTCCTGAAAAGGCTGTTGACGCCGAGTTACTTCCGCGCGCGGCCGGCGAGACGCGGCCGGCAAAGCGCAACATTTCTGACGAGGAAGGCCTGCTGCTGAAGCGCGATCGCGCGCTGCTGGAGCTTCTCTACGCCGCCGGCCTGCGCGTCAGCGAACTCACTGGACTGAACCTCGCCGACATGGACCGCCACGAAAAAATGTTGCGCGTGCGCGGCAAGGGCGACAAGGAACGCATCGTTCCCTACGGAGGCAAAGCGCAAGAAGCGCTGGAAGCATATTGGCCGGTACGCGAACAACTTTTGTTGCAATCGGGGCCGGGCAGGCGGCGTCGCGGTCCCGCGCACAGCGAAGCAATCTTCCTCAACTACGCTGGCCGCCGCCTTACGCAACGCTCCGTCGGTCGCATCGTAAAAAAATACGTTCGCCTGGAAAACATGAATTGGGATTTGCATCCGCACTCGATGCGCCACGCGTTCGCCACGCACCTGCTTGCCGACGGTGCCGACCTCCGCGTCATTCAAGAACTCCTCGGCCACCAGTCTCTTTCCACTACGCAAAAATATACGCACGCATCTATTCGCCAGTTGATGGACATCTACGACAAAGCACACCCGCACGCGTAAACGGGCTGCGCAACACCATCAGCCGTCACTCCGAGGAGCGGCGCGACGAGGAATCTCTCTTTCCTGCAGTGGTCACCCCGAGAGAGATTCCTCGCTGCACTCGGAATGACAAGTGGGGAGCTGTACTCGCGCTATAGACCAGCCGCTTTGCCCTTCAATTAGCGAATCTGTTTTGCGCGTTTCTGCTCATCGATTAACCTAATCCGGTATGCAGAACTCATTCTCCCCGGCGTTCGGTGCGATTTGTTGCTCTCGATTTTTTCTTATCCCTGCTGCACTCACCGTTTTTTGCGTTATCTCGTTTGTTCCGGCTGCTCGCGCGCAGGACAACTACGAGATTCAGGTCTATGCGTACGATACCGTCGAACCCGGCCATACCATGGTGGAGTTGCACAGCAATTTCACGTTCGAAGGCGCGAAGACTTCGCAGGACGGCATGTTTCCGACGAATCACCAGCTCCACGAAACCATCGAAATCACCCACGGCTTCACGGACTGGTTCGAAACCGGCTTCTATATCTTCACTGCGGAGAAAAATGGTCAGGGGATTGACTGGGTTGGCGATCACATTCGTCCGCGCTTTCGCATTCCGCCGAAATGGAAATGGCCGGTCGGATTGAGTCTTTCGAACGAGATCGGTTACCAGCGGCGGCAATATTCCGTCGACACCTGGACGTGGGAGATGCGGCCGATCATCGATAAGCAGATTGGCCGATGGTATTTGTCCTTCAATCCTACCTTCGATAAATCAATCCATGGCCTGACGGAAAGCCAGGGCTTTGTTTTTTCACCCAATGTGAAAGTCAGCTACGACTTCACAAAAAAAATTACCTTCGGCTTTGAGTATTACGGCTCGGTAGGGCCGGCAACAGACTTCGATCCCATCGCGCAGCAACAGCACCAGTTTTTTCCGGCTGTCGACCTGAACCTATCGCCTAAATGGGAAGTGAATTTCGGCGTCGGCGTCGGCGTGACGCGCTCCACCGATCACCTGATCGCCAAAATGATTCTCGGCTATCGTTTCGACTTCTAATCCGTCCGTCTTTATTGCCATACACCTTGTAACAGTCGTTTCTCGGTTGTCGGTCCTGGCGTGTATTCTAAATAGACTTTTCTTGAGGTGCTGATGCCGCGCAACCGCTGCAATATATTTCTCGCGATTCTTTGCCTGCTCGTCTTTGCTTTTCCTGCTTTTGCCCACACTTCAATTTCATCGCGTCAATGGAACTCGCTGGTCGACGAGTTTCTGGATCTGGAACTTTTTCCGAACAATCCTACGCTCGCGACGCAGCTTGGCGTACACGATTTTGACGCCAAGGTTGAAGATTTCTCACGCAGCGGCATTGAGAAGCATATCGCCAGCCTCAAAAAGTTCGAAGCGCGCACGGTGGCTCTCGATCCTAAGGGTCTTAGCCAGATGGAGACAGCCGACCGCGAAATGCTGCTCAGCGCCATCCGCAGCGAGCTGCTGTCGCCCCAGGTGATTCGCACCTGGGAAAAAGATCCGGACACCTACTCGACCGGCGCCGCCAACAGCATTTATGTGATTATGAGCCGCAATTTCGCATCGCCGGACGATCGCCTGCGCTCCGTCGTCGCCCGCGAAAAACAATTCCCGCAATATTTCGCTTCGGCGCGCGCGAATCTGAAAAATGCTCCGAAGATCTATACCGAGATCGCCCTCGAGCAACTGCCCGGCACCGTCGATTTTTTTGAGAAAGACGTGCCCACGGCATTCATTGATGCCCATGACTCAACCACGAAAGCAGATTTTGCGGCGTCCAACGCCGCCGCGGTTGCGTCGCTCCGCGCTTACGAAAACTGGCTCAAGTCTGACCTGTTGCCGCGCTCCAACGGCGACTTCCGCATCGGCGCGGAGACTTTTTCGAAAAAACTTCTATATGACGATATGGTTGCGACGCCGCTCGACCGCTTGCTGGAAATCGGCATGGCCGACCTGCACAAGAATCAGGCGGAATTTACGCGCCTCGCGCATGAACTCGATCCTGCAAAGCCTGCGACAGATGTGCTCGCGCTACTTCAGTCCATGCATCCCGCGCCCGATCAGCTCATGCAGAAATTCCGCGAGACTTTCGACGGCTTGATTGCCTTTATCAATGAACATCACATCATCACGCTGCCCAGCGATCGCCCCCCGACCTTGCAGGAAACTCCTCCGTTCGAACGCGCCACGACCATGGCTTCGATGGATACGCCTGGCCCATTTGAGAAAGTGGCAACTGAGGCCTACTTTAATGTGACGCTACCCGGTCCGCACGATTCGCTCGAAGAAATTGCGGGATTGCTGGCCGGCTTCAACCTTGGCACCATTGTCAGTACATCCATCCACGAAGCGTTTCCTGGCCACTTTGTGCAATATCTTTGGGAGCAGCGCGCACCTTCAAAAATTCGTCGCGTGCTCTCTGCCAACACCAACGTCGAAGGCTGGGCGCACTACACCGAGCAGATGATGCTCGATGAAGGCTACGCGCAGCCCGGCGTCGGCGCGAAAGATTTGCGTGAGTCGCGCCTCATTCGTCTCGGCCAATTGCAGGACGCGCTTCTGCGCGACGCGCGATTCGTTGCCGGCATCCAGATGCACCGCGGAACATTTACTTTGGAGCAGGCACGGCAGTTTTTCGTCAAGGAAGGTTTTCAGTCGCCCAAAATCGCGGAAATCGAAACCAAACGCGGCACCGCTGATCCGACGTATCTCTACTACACGCTGGGCAAACTGCAAATCATGAAACTCCGCGAAGATCTGCGCAAAAAACAGGGTGCTGCCTTCTCCATCGGCAAATTTCACGACGACTTCATGAGCCAGGGCTACCCGCCCATAGCCATTGTCCGCCGCGCCCTCCTGGGCGACAACTCGCCCACCCTTTAGTCTGTGGGTTAGTATTCTTCGCGGTCGTTGGTGCAAGCTGGGATCACGCAGACGTTTGGGCTTGGTCGATAGCATGATACGGTTATGAGCACGAATGTGGATCAGGAAGCGAGCTCCTATTGGCAACGATTTCCCAGAGGAATTCAGAGTTCAGCGCATAAGAGTCGCTGCTGCGAAGGATCTGGCCGACCGACCGCCTGAGGATATTGCCGTCTACTTTCGGGATCACCCGGAGACAGCCAAAGATCTGCTACACGAGTCTTACGATAAACGCTACACCCCGAGCACCTTCATAGAGGAAGAAGGGGACGGATTTAGGGTCGGTTGGTTTTCGTCCAAGCTAGGACGAAAGTGCGTTAAGGATTTCTCAAATCTGGCAGACGCGGCTACTGACTATCTCTTGCTCTCACTCGGGAACGGAAGGCGTCAATAGAGTTGAAACTGATCCGTCACCACTATAAGACATACATTGACGGTTATGCCTTGCACCCGTATAATTATGGTTTGCCTTTAGCTCTGGAGGAGCGATGTACGCCGTAATCAAGTCCGGGGGAAAGCAGTACCGTGTCGCTCCCGGCGACACTATTCGTGTGGAAAGCGTATCTGGCGAAGTAGGCGAACAGGTGAAGTTCGGCTCGATTTTGAGCGTCCACACCGACGACCAGAAGATTCTGACCGGCGGCGATGCCTCCAAGGCAACCGTAACCGGTAAGATCGTTGAACAAGGCCGCAGCAAGAAAGTCATCGTCCTTAAGTTCAAGAAAACAAACCAATATAAGATTCAGCGCGGCCATCGCCAGAACTACACGGCCGTACAAGTCAGCGACATCAAGCTGTAGTAGCGTACGCAATCCTGCGTGCGCTCTTTCTTTTTCGCGATGTAAGCCTGCTTGAATGGGCCTAGCGCGCGGAAGGAACGCTCTGAATTTCGAATCTCGGAAGGGAATTGCATCATGGCACACAAAAAAGGTGGCGGCTCCTCTACAAATGGCCGCGATTCACACGGCCAACGGCTGGGCGTAAAGCGCTTCGGCGGCCAACTTGTCAATGCGGGAACGATTCTGATTCGCCAGCGTGGCACCAAGCACCAGCCTGGCGAAAACGTCGGTCAGGGCAAGGACGACACGCTCTTCGCGCTGGTCACCGGCCACGTCAAGTTTGAAGACCGCGGCCGCCGTGGACGCTTCATCAGCGTGACTCCCGCAGCAGCCGAAGCCGTCAACTAGCGGTCTTGGTGCACAGACCTGCTTGCGGCAGGCAGGCTTAAGTCTGTGCTCTTCGATTCGTGCAAGTTCAGCGGCCGATCCGATTCGTCTTCACCTTTAACATTGGCAATCCGCGGCCCGCTGACTCAGGGCCGTTTTTTTTCCTGCGTCGGTCACGGCGTAAGCCTTCAGCGTTGTCATCCTGAGCGAATCGATAAGGATACGCGAAGGATTTCAACTTAGAATTCGCTACACACGTTTCCTGGTAGGATTCTTTGCAATGTTCGTTGACGAAGCCAAAATCTATGTAAAAGCCGGTGACGGCGGCAACGGCTGCGTCGCGTTCCGCCGCGAAAAATATGTTCCACGCGGCGGTCCGGCCGGGGGCGATGGTGGCCGGGGAGGAAGCGTCTATCTCGAAGCCAATCCCAACGACAACACGCTTTTGCGCTACCGCTACAACCGCGAATTCAAAGCCGATCGCGGCCGCCACGGAGAAGGCTCGAATTGTTCCGGCCAGGCCGGCGACGATATGACGTTGCTGGTTCCGGTTGGCACCCTGGCCTGCGACCAAAAAACTGGCGAAACCATTGCAGACCTTGCCGCTCCCGGACAACGGGTTTTAATCGCGCACGGAGGTCACGGTGGCCGTGGCAATCAGCACTTTGCAAAACCGTGGCACCAGGCGCCCCGCGAACACGAAGACGGCCAGCCCGGCGAAGAACGCCATCTCCGTCTCGAATTAAAACTTCTCGCCGATGTGGGTTTGGTCGGCTATCCAAACGCTGGAAAGTCCACACTGATCTCGGTCATTTCGGCTGCGCGGCCGAAAATCGCAAATTATCCTTTCACCACGCTCGAGCCAAATCTCGGCGTAGTCAGCGCAGATAGCGTGCCGCAATCCGCTAGCAGTGGCGCTGGCAGAGAAAGCAACGACATCGGCCGCACCTTCGTTGTAGCCGATTTGCCCGGCTTGATCGAAGGCGCGCACCAGGGTGCTGGCCTCGGCATTCGCTTTCTGCGCCACGTGGAGCGCACGCGGCTACTCGTTCATCTGATTGACACCAGCGAATTCACCGACGCCGATCCTGTTCACTCGTATGAAGTCATTAACGGTGAGCTGATCGCCTTCAGCCCTGCGCTCGGCGAAAAGCCCATGATCGTAGTTGCTACAAAGTTGGACGCGACGACTGATCGCACTCACCTTGATGAGCTTCGCGCTTTCTGCGCCGAACACCACTTGCCTTTCCACGCCATTTCCGCCGCCACCGGCGAAGGCGTCCGCGACCTAGTTCTGGCTGTGGCTGATGAACTCGATAAGATTCCCAAGTCCACCGCGCCGCATCCCGATGCGCCAGAAGACGCCCATCAAGCCGCGATCTAAACCAATTCGCAGATTCGTTTGTATTACATTTCCGAAATTTCTCAGCCCTGCGCCCTCGGCGTCTCTGCGTTATTTTTCTTGTTTGATCAGTTTTTAACTTCAAAGCTTTAACTTTCGTGCGAAAATAGGGCTAGTCGTCCTCTCAGGAGCATCATTGACCACCGCGCAAGCACAGCGCAGCACTGCTGCAAGACATCAACCTCGCAGGATCGCGATTTTCGGTGGTTCTTTCGACCCCATCCACAATGGACATCTCGCCGTCGCACGCGCCGCGGACCGCCGTTTCAATTTCGACGAAATCCATTTCATTCCGGCCAGTCGTCCACCGCATAAATTAAAGCAGCACCTCGCGCCATTTCCGCACCGCTACGCCATGGTTGCGCTGGCCTGTACTGAGCATCCGCATTTCGTTCCTTCTCTGGCTGAAGCCGGCGAAGATTTTGCCGGCACGCAGCTGCATTATTCAGTGGATACCGTTCGCTATTTTCGCCACGCCTACCACGGAGCCGGCGACCGCATTTTCTTCATCATCGGCGCAGACGCCTTCCTCGATATTCCCATGTGGAAAGAATACGAATCGCTGCTCGGCCTTTGTGATTTCGTCATTGCCAATCGGCCCGGCATTCGTGCCGAAGCGTTGAAACTTGTAATTCCTCCCGACCTCATGGCCGCTGCAAATAGCAAGCGCGATCCCGATCCGCCGCCGTCGCAGTTGATTGCGCAGCTTCGCCGCACCAGCGTCTACCTCCTCGAAAATGTTTCCAGCGACGTTTCCGCCACCGACATTCGCCGCCGCGCCCACAAGGGTCAAGCGATTCACGGACTTGTCTCCGCGCGCGTGGAGGAATACATTCATAAACAGGGCCTATACTCTTGAACTTGTCGAATCTTCCTCAAGCAGTTCACCTCGTCATCGAGGCCATGCAGAACAAAAAAGCTTCCGCAATCACCGTGCTCGATCTCAGCAAGATTGGCACCTTCACTGAATATTTTATCGTTTGTACCGGCTTCAGCACTCCGCAGGTGCAAGCCATCTGCACGGAAGTCGAACAGCAGCTTTACAAGGAACTGAAACGCGAGCCGGAACATCGCGAAGGCCGACGTTCGAACGATTGGGCGCTGCTCGATTTTGGCGGTTTCATCGTGCACGTTTTCAGCGAACAGGCTCGCCGCTACTACGATCTCGAACGCCTGTGGCGCAACGTGCCGCGCCACGACATTCCCGATCTGCCTGACACTGTCTCGGCAGGACACGAAACGCCGCGCCTGCGCGCTTCCGGCGACAATTCCTGACCGCAAACGCCATGCCACCAGAACATGCTTCCGCCCTGACCGCGACTTCCGCTAACGTCACCGTCACGCGCGATTCCCCTGACGACGTGCAAACTCGGCAGATATTCGTTTTGCTGGATGGCGAACGTAAGGCGGAACTCATGTTCGGTGATGCGATTTCGTTACCGGTTTCTCCCGGTCGCCACACGATTCGTGTCGATAACACCTGGAACCATAAGGACCTCGATCTCGATGTAAGCTCCGGCGACGATCTTCGCTTCGTCACCAAAAGCGTCGCCGGCCAATTCTCCAGATTTCTTCTGGTAGCCTTAGGCGCAGGCCCCATCTACGTCTCCATAGAGCCCGCTCCGCCTCACTCAACTTCTTGACTTATCTTCTATTTCGAAGGAAAGCCGCGATCACACGAGGATTCGGCCGTGAAGCACCGCCAATACTAGCAGCGGTTTCTCATCCGGTGCATATACGATCAGAAAATCCCTTACGGCTTGGACCGTAACGGCCGCGGCGCGAGAATTATCCGCCGCAATAAATTCCCAGATTTCGTTTAGGTCCGCAAGGGCGTCAGGATGAAGTACAAATCCGCTCATGAATGCTAGCGACTGTGATTTTTATTTCGCAGCCGGGTAAACGCGTCTTCGCCACCTATTGGTTGAACCTTGCCGCTTTTGATCTGATCGTACCGACGGTCCAGTGTGTTGCGCAATTGCGATAATTCTGCGAGGTAACCAGACATCGCGTCCTCGACCAGTTCATCGGGCGCCCTTCCGGTGCTTGCGGCAAGCTCTTGCAAACGAGACGCGGTTTCGGGCTTCAATTTTACCACCATATGTGGCAGTTTAGAGACGAGTTAGTGGCCTGTCAAAGCATTCCTAAAATTGTGCGAGCGGCTTCTTGTTCAGTCAGTGCGCGAAATCCGCGGATTCTCCAAATCAACTTCTTGTTACTTAGCGCAATCGAACCAAACACATCGCGTTTCCGCTCTTGTCTTCTCGCTACAATTTATCCATGTCCGAGCGTTTTCCATGGATCGCCGCTGATCCTGCGTCCCAGCGCCTGCTGGCTGTCGCGGAAAAAGTAGCGCCTGCGCCCACCACGCTGCTCATCACCGGAGAATCCGGCTCCGGCAAAGATCATTTGGCTCGCTTGGTCCACGAACTAAGTCCCCGCCGTGATGCCCCATTTCTTAAAATTGATTGCACTTCGCTGCCTCCTCATCTCATCGAGAGCGAACTCTTCGGCCACGAGCGAGGCGCCTTCACCGGAGCGGTCGAACGCAAACTCGGCCGCCTCGAACTCGGCGGCAAAGGAACTATCGTCCTCGATGAAATCGCCGCGCTCTCGCCGGAAGCGCAAGGCAAACTCCTGCGCGTCCTTCAAGAGCGAACCTTCGAGCGTCTCGGCGGGACCGAAACTCTTCGTATTGAGGCCCGCCTGATCGCTCTTACCAACACCGATCTCCAGTCCGCTGTCGCCGCGGGCCATTTTCGTGAAGATCTTTTCTTCCGCCTGAGCGTTCTCCCCATCGTCGTACCACCGCTGCGTGATCGCCGCGCCGACATCATTCCCATCGCCGAGCATTTCGTCGCCACTCTCGCAGCGATTCACAATCGCGACTCAGTGCAACTTTCCGAACCCGCTCGTCGCGTCGTCGCCGCATACTCCTGGCCGGGAAATCTTCGCGAACTTCGCAACGCTCTCGAGCGTGCCATCATTTTCGCGAAAATCGCGGAGCTTCAGCCGGAAGACTTTCCAGACAACATTCGCGCCGCTGCCGGTGGCGCCGCGCGACTCACCGGTCTTCGCTCACTCGAAGCGTTTGAACGCGAAGCCATAGCGCAGACTCTCGAAGCCACGCGCTACCACATCACCAAATCCGCCGAAATCCTCGGCATCAGCCGCAAGACTCTTCTGGAAAAACGCAAAAAATACGGCATGCAGTAGCATCTCTTATGTAGCAGCGGCTGTATGCCGCTGCACCTTCTTCCAATGTAGTGGGCACCTTTAGCTGGCCATCTTGCTTTGCCGCTGTAGTGGCCGCCTGCCTGCCGCAGGCAGGGTCTTCAGGCCGGTGTTTTTTGCCTTTGCACGCCTTGTGCTTTGCACTCTAATATCTTCTCTCGATTCTTCATGCGCCTTCGCTTCACAATGCTCGGCAAAACCCGCCGCCCGGAACTGCGCGCAATCTTTGACGACTACGTTAAGCGCATCGCTCGTTCCGCCCTAGTCGAGGTAAACGAAGTCCGCGATGCCGATGCAGCAATAAAACTTCTCGACGTCGACCGTGCCGCCACCGCAATTCTTCTCGACGCTGCGGGCAAATCGCAAGACTCTGAATCTCTCGCCCGCTGGCTCGCCGAACAGCGCGACCGCGGCACGCGCGAAATTATCTTTATCTGCGGGGATGCCGAGGGCTTTCCCGAACCGCTTCGCAAACGCGTCCCGCAAAAACTTTCGCTCAGCCCAATGACCTATTCTCACGAACTCGCGCGCGTTATGCTCGTCGAACAACTCTATCGCGCCTTCGCTATTCTTTCCGGCAGCCCCTACCCCAAATGACCCGCGTAGTGTAGAACTTTGTTATGCCACTTAAAGTGCTCCCAGACTTCGACAAGCCGTTCGTCTCCATCGAAATTCCTCTCGAAAAATCGCTCCCCGATTACGACCTCGAAGATCTCGACAAGCCAACTCCTCGTGAAGTGGACTCCGTTCTTGTTTCGCAAGGCTTTCGCGATCTGGTAGACGATGCTCGTGGCGTACTTCTGGAAATTTTATGCGCGCACCACAAAACCATCGCCGAAGAATCGAAAGATCTCACCGATCTCGAACTGACGCCGGAGACGCCCCACCCCATGGAAATCATGCAGCTCACCGGCGCCATCTGCACTGAGCAAGAGAGCTATCGCCCCGGTTTGTGGATCGTCCTGCGCGACAATCACGTTCCGCCCAATCAGCCTCTCTCTCCAGCTCTCCTCGAACGCGTAAAACACTACGCTGACGAACTCGTCCGCCGCATGGACGTCGCCTGACCATTCGCCAGCCCTCAATTCAGTGGGGGTCGTCATCCTGCACGAAGCGAAGGATCTCAACTTTTGAATTTTCCAGCTACGTAACCACCTGAGATACCGTTGTTGTTCTTGGATCGTCTGGGTATCCCAGTCGAATGAGAAAAGCGTTCAATTTTCAGGTAGTCTCTTTTACGCACCGCACTGAACGCACTCTCGCAGTCTCAGAAATACTTCCAGAGGCCAGATGCCGCAAGAAAAAGGACTGTTGATCGTTTACACCGGCCCAGGCAAAGGCAAAACCACCTGTGCCCTCGGCGCCGCGTTCCGCGCAGTTGGCCAAGGTATGCGCGTCCTCATGGTGCAGTTCATAAAAGGTTCCTGGCACTACGGCGAACTCGACTCCGCCAAAATGCTCGGCGACGACAAATTTGAAATTCGCCCCATGGGCCGCGGCTTCGTAAAAATCGGCGGCGCGGAAACCGATCCCGAGGACATCAAGCTCGCCGAAGAATGTTGGCAGACCGGTCGCGACGCCATCTATTCCGAAAAATACGATCTCGTCATCCTCGACGAAATCAATTACGTCATCAGCTACAAAATGCTCGAAGCGGAAATGATCGTCGAAGCGTTGCGCGACCGGCCAGAGCGCATCCATGTCATTTGTACCGGCCGCAACGCCCATCCCAAACTCGTAGAGCTCGCCGACCTGGTTACAGAAATGAAAGAAGTAAAACATCCCTACACCAAGGGCATTCTCGCCCAGCGTGGTATAGACTATTAAACTGGTCGGACTGGGACCTTCGAAATACTGTTGAATTACCGCATTCTGCGTCGGCTGGCTTGGGTGCAAGCGATGTCCGCAGCAAGAAAAGATCGCAAAATGGCTTGGTTCAAGAGGGAAAAGAAGTCGATTGATCAGGCGACGCCGCCCGAAGAGCGTCGCGTCCGCACCGAAGGTCTATGGACCAAGTGCGAAAGCTGCCGCACCATTACTTTTCGCAAGGATCTCGAAGCCAACTTGTTCGTTTGCCCCAAGTGCCAGTTCCATTTCAAGATGGGCTCAAAACCGCGCCTCGAAATGCTCTTCGACGGTCGTTGGACCGAACACGACGCCGGCATGACCAGCACTGATCCGCTGAAATTCGTCGACACCAAGCCGTATGCTTCGCGAATCAAAGAGGCTCGCAAAAAACTTGGCATGAATGATGCTGTCATCACCGCGGAAGGGCAGCTCAACGGCCGGCCCGTCGTAATCTGCGCGATGGAGTTTGGTTTTATCGGCGGCTCCATGGGCGCGGTCGTCGGAGAAAAAGTTACGCGTGGCATCGAACTCGCCATGGACACGCGCCAGCCGCTCGTCGTGGTCTCCTGCTCCGGTGGCGCCCGCATGATGGAAGGCACCATCAGCCTGATGCAGCTGGCCAAAGTTTCCGCGGCCCTGGCGCGCCTCGATGAAGCCAAGCTGCCTTACATTTCCGTCCTCACCGATCCCACCACCGGCGGCGTCACCGCAAGCTTCGCCATGCTGGGCGATTTGAATATCGCTGAACCTGGCGCGCTTATCGGCTTCGCAGGTCCTCGCGTCATCGAACAAACCATCCGCCAAAAACTGCCGGAAGGATTTCAGCGCTCCGAATTTCTTCTCGAACACGGGTTTCTCGACGCCATTGTCTCCCGCAAGGAATTAAAATCTTTCATCGCTTCCTCACTCGACTTGCTGATGAATTAAAATGAACTTCCAGGAATCGGTCCGCTATCTGCTCTCGCTGGGCCGCGAGCTTGCCGCGCCAACCCAGGCCGCAGCCGCCAAGTTCAATCTTGAAAACATCACGATCCTCGCAAAGAGTCTCGACCATCCCCAGCAAAAATATCCGTCCGTCCACATCGCGGGAACTAACGGCAAGGGCTCGACCGCCGCATTCTTAGAATCCGTTCTTCGTCACGCTGGTTACCGCACTGGACTCTATACTTCGCCGCACCTTGAAAGAATCAACGAACGCATCCGCGTGAACAGCGAAGAGATTCCTGACCACGCTTTTGCCGATGTCTTTTCCCGAATTCATTCCGTGATCGAAGAATTACTTGCGGACGGAACATTGCGTGCTCATCCGACCTTTTTCGAATGCGTTACCGCTATCGCTTTCGTCCATTTCGCTGAGCAAGAGGTGCAATTTGCGGTTTTCGAAACTGGCCTCGGCGGCCGCTTCGATGCAACCAACATTCTTACGCCGCGGGTCAGCGTCATCACTCGCATCGATTTCGACCACGAAAACTTCCTCGGCCATTCGTTGCGTGAAATTGCCGCAGAAAAAGCCGGAATCATCAAACCTGGCATTCCCGTAGTCATCGCCGAGCAGCGCGATGAAGCTCGCGAAGTTCTACTCGCAAAGGCGCGCGAACTCAACGCACCGCTAGTTGAGACCCAAGCTACCTTTGCCATCGAATCGCAAAAGATGGCCGAGGGTCGCGTCCGCTCGCTGATAAAAGAAATCGCCAGCGGAAATAAATATCAGCTCAACCCGCAGTTGGCTGGCCGCTTTCAACTGCAAAACGCTCTAAACGCAGTCGCAGCCACTCGTGTCCTGCAATCGCAGGAATTCCAAATCGCCGACAACGCCATCGAGCAGGGCGTCGCAACTGCAGTCTGGCCGGGCCGCATCGAAAAAGTCCACTCGCATCCGGACATTTACCTCGACGGTGCACACAATCCCTCCGCCGCGCGTGAATTGGCTGCCTTTCTTGCAGAGACTTTGCGCGGACGGAAACTGATCATCATTTTTGGCGCGTTGCGCGACAAAGCCGTGGATGAAATCGCCGGCATCTTCTTTCCTCACGCCAGCGAAGTAATCTTCACCCAGCCAAACACTTCCCGCTCCATCTCCGCTCCGCAACTCGCGGAAATTGCCGGGCACCATGCAGCCCGTTACAAAATTATTCCTGAGGCGGAAAAGGCGCTTGAATCTGCGATGGCCCAAGCCGCTTCAGACGACGTGATCTGTATTACCGGTTCACTTTATTTGGTCGGAGAATTGCGCCACCACTGGCAGTCAAACGTTCGAACCGGCGCCCTTTGACTCGCATTGGCGTGTCCACGACAAGCGATTTGCCGCATCCAATCGCCATGATTTGGAGGATGACCCATGTCCGACACAGCCGTTCCAGATAAATCCGCAACGCTGCATTCCGTTTTGCAAGTCCGTCCGCCAGTCAGCGAACTAATTGGATTTGAAGTCGCGGAAGCCAGCGCGGGCCACGTCGTCGTCGTTCTTCAGGCTGGCACCCGGCATTTTAATCCTATGGGCACTGTGCACGGTGGCATCCTCTGCGACATTGCCGACGCCGCGATGGGCATCGCTTTCGCCACCACTCTCTCGCCCGGCGAATCCTTCACTACCGTCGAACTCAAAATTAATTTTCTGCGCCCGGTTCGTCAGATTCTGTTGCGCGCTGAAGGCCGCGTTGTTCAGCGCGGCCGTACTATCGGCTACGTGGAATGCGAAGTCACCGACGAAACCGGAAAACTCGTCGCAAAATCCAATTCCACCTGTCTGGTATTGCGCGGCGAGCAAGCCACCGGTCGTTAAACAATCTAAGTGGGCGCGGCGAGGTCCAACACTTGTCTGAGTCAGCTGGTCCGAAGGCGGCGCACGATGGAGAAATACGCGATCCAGCAGGCGAGACCAAGCGTCAGGCAAATCCCGAACTCAATGGGATAATCGCGCAGCAGAAAATGGAATTCCTTCAGACGCCCATCCGCAAACGAGAATTCGTTGCTAAGCGAGAGGGCAATGAAGAATATCCCGAAGCCGAACAGCCACCGCTGTAATCCGAGAAGCCTTCGCGTGCGACTTAGAGATCGCAGCTCGAGATCCGGAGGAAGCGCGGAAGGCGCCACCTTGGCGATATTCTCCGTCCATTGCAGGCGGATCCGCTGCGCAAGCTCCGGGTCCTGCTTCATGTACTCTTCCACGAGAGAGCGCGTGGCCGGGCTTGCCTCGCCCGAAAGATACACCGGCAACAGATCCAGAATGATTTCCCGCGTGACGTTCATATGGGTTTCCTCCAAATCGTTCGCATCCACAACTTTGAGACTCAGGCATTGCGAATATTAGTAAGCCGGAGCCGCGCGCGATGTATCTTCACTTTGACGGCGGAAAGCGAAATACCTAATGCCTGCGCGATTTCTTCGTAAGGCATCTCGTCAAACGCCCGCATAAGCAAGGCCGCGCGGTCGATTTCCGGCAACTTCTGCAGTCCCGCAAGCACGGCGTGCAGTTCTGCTTTCTGTTCGACTTGCACGTAGGGACTGGCCTGTGGATCGTGCAGGTTCTCGTTCAGCGCAACCTGGCGCGACTTTTTTCTGAGTCCTTGCAGAAAAAGATTGCGAGCAATTGTGAACAGATATCCCCTAATCGTTGCCACCCTGATCGTCTCGGACGAAGCCCACGCGCGCACAAATGTCTCCGAGGTGATGTCCTCGGCTTCTCCACGCTCGCCCGAAAGATACAGCGCGAAGTGGTACACGTCCTGCGCATACTTCGTGTACAGAGCGCCGAAGCCGGTCATGTGTTCATGTCAGAAGAGTTATCCACGTGCGGCCGAAAAGTTACACCGTGGAAGGCTCTTTGCCCGCAACGAATCAAATTCTGTCGGGTACTGCTCAAAATTTCCAAATCGCTGCTCTGCGCGATAAACTTGTCGGTCTTACGGGCGGCGATTGGCGCGCCCCAAAGCCGAGGATCTCTGCATGCCCACGAAAGTCCATTCGAAACATAAGCACCCGCTCGTTGGCATCATCATGGGATCGACTTCCGACTGGGAGACCATGACTCACGCAGCGCAAACACTCGATGCTCTCGGCGTTCCGCACGAGACCCGCGTCGTCTCCGCACATCGTACGCCGGATCTTCTCTTCACTTACGCCAGCGAAGCCGAAAAGCGCGGCATCGAAGTCATCATCGCCGGAGCAGGCGGCGCTGCGCATTTGCCTGGAATGACCGCCTCCAAGACGCTCGTTCCTGTTTTTGGAGTTCCCGTCGAATCCAAAACGCTCAAAGGCCTCGATTCTCTTCTCTCCATGGCCCAAATGCCCGGCGGCATTCCCGTCGGTGCGCTGGCGATCGGCAAGGCGGGAGCAATCAACGCAGCGCTCCTCGCCGCAGCCTCGCTAGGCAACAAATATCCAAGGATTCGCGAAGCCCTCAGAAAATTTCGCTCCTCGCAAACCAAAAACGTTCTCGCCGTTCGCGATCCTGCCAAATCCCGCACCTCTTTATCCAAAAATAAAAAAGGAAAGCGCAAGTGACCATCGGAATTCTCGGCGGCGGCCAGTTGGGCTACATGCTCGCGCTCGCCGGATACCCGCTGGATTTCCATTTTCGTTTTCTCGATCCATCGCCGCAAGCTCCGGTAGGCCGCGTTGCGTCGCGTGTCACTGCCGAATATACGGATTTCGAAGCGCTGGAAAAATTTGCTCACGGCCTGGCGCTCGTCACTTACGAGTTTGAAAACGTTCCCGTCGAAGCGTTGCGCTTCCTGCAAAAACTTGTTCCCGTATATCCCTCAGCGCAAGCGCTTGAAACCGCGCAGGACCGTCGCAGCGAAAAACTTCTGTTTCAAAAACTCGGCATTCCCACGACCAAATCTGCGGTCATCAATTCCGCGGGCGAACTCCACCAGACCGTAAAAAAAATCGGTCTCCCCGCCATTTTGAAAACCTGCCGCCTCGGCTATGACGGAAAAGGCCAGTGGGTTCTCCGCACAGGCGAAGATGTTGAGCGCATAAAAAACGAAATCCCTTCCGCTCCGCTGATCCTCGAAGAATTCGTGAAATTTTCTCGCGAGCTTTCTATCCTCGCGGTGCGTGCGCGCAATGGGGAAACCGCCTTCTATCCGCTGGTCGAAAATCACCATCGCGATGGAATCTTGCGTCTTTCGCTGGCGCCCGCTCCGCGTCTGACGGAAGCTCTGCAACGCGAAGCGGAGGCCGCCGCTCGCCGCGTCCTCGAGTCTCTCGACTACGTAGGGGTCCTCGCCATCGAACTGTTCGAATGTAACGGCCGTCTGCTGGCCAACGAAATGGCGCCGCGCGTCCACAATTCCGGCCACTGGACGATCGAAGGCGCCGTCACCAGCCAGTTCGAAAACCATCTTCGCGCGGTTTCCGGTCTGCCGCCTGGTGACACCAGAACTTTGGGCTTTTCGGCAATGCTGAATTTAATCGGCGAGCTACCAGATTCAAACGAACTTCTTTCCGTCCCCGGTGCGCACTTGCATCTGTACGGAAAATCGCTCCGCTCCGGCCGCAAAGTCGGCCACGTAACGGTGCGCGCCGATTCGAATGAGCAATTACAGCAGCGATTGCGGCAGCTTCCCGCGTTTTTCCAGCGCCCGGAATTCTGCTTGTTAGACCGGTTTACGAACTCCGCTAAGTAGCTGTAAACAATACGGTTACATGCTTGTTCGCGGCCGTTTCGGCGTGGTGGTTGCCGCTCCTCCGCGCGAATGCTACGATTTTGCATCTCCATGTCCCCCGAAAATCACGATTCTTCCCAGGCTCAAAGCAAACCGCGCGTCGGTATCCCGTGGCGCACTCGCGACGAAGAACGCCAGCACAATGTCGAGAAGTTGAATTACTACTTCGAAGCGGTAAGGCGGGCAGGGGGCGTACCAGAACACGTTTCGCTGGGACTATCCAATGAGGAATTGCAACGGCAGGCGCGCCAACTGGATGCGTTTGTGCTCCCGGGAAGTCCGGCGGATGTGGACCCAGCACGGTATGCCGAACCGCGCCACGACAAAACCAAGACGCTGGACGCCGATCGCGACCGCACCGACAGCACCATTCTCGATCACGCCATCGCGGTACACAAACCGGTGCTGGCAATTTGCTACGGCTGCCAGATCTTGAACGTGCACCAAGGCGGGACGCTGGTACAGGATATTCCAGCGGAGAAGCCAGGAACCGATGCACACGGGAAAACCGATCTGGCGGCAAGCGCGGCTACGAAAGATCTCGAACACGGCGCGACTTTGGCTGAAGGCAGCCAACTGAAAAAACTTGCAGGTGCTGCTCAAGTGCAGATCAACAGCAGCCATCACCAGTCCATCGATCGAGCGGGAGAAAAATTGCTCGTCACTGCGCTCGGCACCGACGGGATTATCGAGGGTGTGGAACTGCAATCGCCCGACGATTGGGTGGTTGGAGTGCAATGGCATCCGGAACGGATGCCGGGCGATGTATTTGCGCAGAAGTTGTTCGCGGAGTTCGTCAGTGCGGCGCGCAAGGCGCGTTTGCAAACAGCAGAGCAGCGCTGACCAGCGGAAAAGGTTTTGTGACCAGTTAGATGTAAATCGTTCCTTGGGGGAAACATGATTTCTTTGGCGGGGAAAGCGGCACTGATTACTGGAGGCTCGCGCGGAATTGGCGCCGCCGCGGTGAAACTCTTCGCGCAGGCCGGCGCGGACGTGGTCTTCAATTACAACAAGGCAAAAGACGCCGCTGCGCTGGTGGAAAGCGAAGCGCGCAAACACGGAACGCGCGTGGAAGCTTTCAAAGCCGACGTCAGCAAACACGCCGATAACAAAAAGCTTGTCGATCAAACCATCGAACGGCTGGGACGCATCGACATTCTCGTTGCCAACGCCGGAGTGTGGAATTCAGATGATCAGCCAATCGAAAAAATGACGGAAAAGCAGTGGGACGACATGATTCGCATCAATTTGAAGAGCGTGTACTCAGTAATTCACTTTACCGCGGCGCGCATGATCAAACAGAAATCCGGAAAAATTATTCCCATCAGCTCGACTGCGGGACAGCGCGGCGAATCGTTGCATACGCATTACGGAGCATCGAAAGGCGCGATTATCGCGCTCACCAAGGGGTTGGCCACGGAGTTGGCGCCGCACGGAATTCTGGTGAATTCGGTGGCGCCCGGGTGGGTGGCTACGGACATGTCCAACGAAGTACTGGAGTCGAAGGCTGGGCAGAAGATGGTGGCGGCGGCGATTCCGCTAGGGCGTGCGGCAACGGCGGAAGAAATTGCGGGGCCAATCCTGTTTTTAGCGTCAGACCTGGCCAACTTCATGACCGGAGAAATCATCAATGTAAATGGGGGTTCGGTGCTTTGCGGATAAGGTTGGCAAATGCTTTGCTAATGGCGCTGCTGGGCGTCGCGATGCTCGCGTCGCGAGCGCCGTCTGGTACTCCATTGGGTGCACAGAATCCGGATACCATGATGCCGGAAGCGAGCGCGAGCAGGGCCAAACAGATTCTTGCGCAGATGCTGGAAGCGATGGGTGGGCAAGCTTTTTTCAGCGTGCGCGAATCGCAATGCACGGGCCGCGTTTCGCAATTTGGCCATAACAACGATTTGACTTCCTATTTGGAGTTCAAGGATTACTGGCGATTCCCGGATAAGAACCGCACCGACTTCGGGAAAAAAGGCAACATCATCGACCTGTTCAACGGAAAAGAAGGTTGGACGGTGGACCACGACGGCGTGAGCGAAGAGCCGGCCGATAAGGTGGATGAGTTTCAAGCGAAATTGCTGAACGATCCGGTGCATCTTTTCCGCTACCGCCTGAAGGAAGAGGGCATGGTGTACCGGTATGGTGGAACGGATTTGATTGATCTGAAGCCGGTGGACTGGGTGGAGATGGCGGACCGCGAGGAGCGGACGTACCGGATTGCGGTGCTGCGCGACAACCACATGATGGTGCGGTTTACGGTGATCCTGCGTGACGCTGCCAGCGGACAGCAAATCGAGGAAGTAACGTCATACGCGAACTACCACATGCTCGGTGGAGTATCCACTCCGCTGCAGGTCGTGAAAACTCGCAATGGCCGGCGAGTCTTGCAAGCATTTTACGATTCGTGCACCTACAACCCGAATCTGGGGGCGGATTTTTTTACCAAGGCTGGGCTGGAACAGCGCTTCCAGGAAGTGGGCAGCAGAACCGATAAGAAAAAAGCGGCGAAAGCCCGGGACTGAATCCGTACGAACGGAATTTCAGCTTAAAGAATTCTCGTTAAGGCCGGTCGATACCTTCAGGTCCCTTCCTCCCCCCTTCTGTCAGACAGCGGGATGGATGACGGGTCGCGGTCACATCTACATCGAGTTTGGTCCGCCCGACAAGATAGAATTACACGCAAGCGGCGAGCCAACCGGGAATTCGTTTGAAGAAGGGCCGCCGACGGTTGAATATCCGTACGAAGTATGGAGATACCGATATATTGAAGGCATCGGGGAAAATATTGAGCTTAGGTTTGTCGACATCACTGGGTCTGGAGATTACCGCCTGACTGTACGGCCCGAGGAAAAAGATCAGGTGGTTCCTGCGGCGCGTGGCCTGGGCAGCGGCCCCGTGACCGCAGAGGAGCAGCCAGTATCCGAGCCAAGAATCGAAATATATGTGAGACCTTCGCCTCACGGGATTTCTCGGTACAAGGACTTGGAAGCGATGGCAGTCTCGCGCATCGTTCGCAGGGAGGTCGCTTTTCGCCATGAGTCCGAATACAAAAAAGCGACACATGCGACGAGCATGGCGAAGTTCGTCATTATAATTCCATCGGACCAATTGAAACCTGCTGGGACGGATGGGCAGTGGACTACCGCCGGTTTCGAGATCTTCGGACGGGTAACGAAACCTGGTGGTTGGGTGGTGTCTGCGTTTGAATTCTCGGAAGCGGCGGCCGAGACGCAGCGAACTGATGCCGCGTTTGCAAGTAGGGAGATCATAGTGCCACTGAGCCGGGCAAATATCAGCTTGCGCTAATTGTGAAGGATATCGGAAGTGGACTGACAGGTGCGGAATACAAGAGTGTAGAAGTTCCGACATTCGAGCAATTGACGGTGAATCAGTAAGGACAGGCCAGCGGTCTGCAAGGGCGTGAGCCGTCGAACATGAAGATAATTTCGCTAAATGTTGGGCTGCCGCGGGAAGTGATTTGGCATGGGAGAAGTGTGACTACCGGGATTTACAAGGAGCCGGTGGAAGGCCGAGTGGCGTTGCGCAAGTTGAATCTGGATGGCGACCGGCAGGCGGATTTGACGGTGCATGGAGGCGAGTACAAGGCGGTGTATTGCTACCCTGCGGAGCATTACGAGTATTGGAAGAACGAGTCGTCGGGGCGGGAATTGCCGATGGGCATGTTTGGGGAGAATTTTACCGTCCAGGGTTTGTTTGAAAACGATGTGCACCTGGGAGATCGATTTGGAGTGGGCTCGGCGGAAGTAGTGGTGACTCAGCCACGGCTGCCTTGCTACAAGCTGGGAGTGCGGTTTGGGCCGGACGATATGGTGAAGCGGTTTCTTGCCAGCGGCCGGGGCGGTTTTTATTTGGCGGTGACGCGGGAGGGAGAAGTGGGCGCGGGAGACGAGATCACAGTGATTTCGCGCGATGCGAATGCGGTGCCGGTTTCTGAGATCACGCGATTGTATGTTGCGAAACGGTATGGGACGGAAGAGTTGGCGTCGCTGAAGCGGGCTATGATGGTGACGTCGCTGCCCGAAGATTGGAAGCATTACTTTAGCGAGCGGTTGGGGAAGAGTAGCGGGCGGTGAGTAGTGAATAGTGAGTAGCCTGTCTCCCGCCAAACTCAGCAGGCAAAGCACGGTGTTTAGACTGGTCAATGAGGTGGTGGGGGTTCGCTTCGAGCGGAGGATTCGACTTGAGCGAGCAGTTTGTCTAGGGCTTGACGGGAGAAGTAGTGGCCGTTGGAGATGACGGCGGCGATCTTTTGGGTGTTAGAGATGTCCCCGAGGGGATTGGCGCGGAGGAGGACGATGTCGGCGAGCTTGCCTGGTTCGATGGCGCCGGATTGATCTTCGAGGTTGAAGAAGCGGGCAGGATTTAGCGTGGCGGTTTGCAGGGCCTCGAGTGGAGTGAAGCCTGCGGCGACGAAGCGTTGCAATTCTTCATGGAGACTGAAGCCGGGGAAGATGTACACGCCGGCAGGAGTGTCGGTTCCAGCGAGGAACGGAACTCCACTTACGTGGAGCTCGTGAACAACTTCGAGTTCCTTGGCGACGAAGTTTTTACGGGTGGCGAGAACGTCGGTACTGTAACCCTGCATGATTTCATCGGTAAAGCGCTTCCAGGTGGTGTTTTTCCATGAGGTAGGAACATATTTGACGCGGGTGTCTTTTGAGAAATCGGTGACGTCGAGCAGGTTGCCGCCACGCTCCCAAACCAGAGTGGGGCATTGCCAGGTTTGATTCTTCGCGAGCAGTGAGGCGAGGGAGCTGGCGCGGGCGGGATCGAAGGTAGCGAGGAAGCGGGATTCGGTTTTATTGCCTTTCAGAAAGTCGTCTTCGGCGGGCGAGCTTCCTTCAAAGATGCCGATGAGATGCTCGAAACTTTTCATGCCTGCCGCAGACATTTCGGACGCACGAACGGAATCGGGAACGTGGCCTTCGAAGGGGATGTTTTGTTTTTTGGCTTCGTCAGCGAGGGCGAAGACGGCTTCGCGCGGGATGAGCGATTGCAGCTTGATGAAATCGGCGCCGTGGCGCTTGAGGTCAGCAACGGCTCGGCGCGCGTCGTCCGGCGTGGCAATGGCGACGGAGCTTGGGAAACGAGGCTTGGGGCCGTCAAGCATAGGTCCCGATGTGATGATGCGCGGGCCGACAAGGCGTCCGGCATTGATGTCGCTGCGCCATGACTGGACGACGTCGAGATCGCTGCCCATGTCGCGTACTTCCGTTATGCCGTTGGCTATGAAAAGAGGCAGGAGAATTTCCTTGGCGTCGGGGAACCAATCGCCAAAGCTCAGATGGACGTGCATGTCCCACAGGCCAGGGATGGCGAAGAGGCCGGTGCAGTCGACGCGTTCAGCCTTGGTGGTAAGTTTTGCGATGCCGGCAGCATTGACGGCCACGATGTGATCGTGGTCCATGACCACTGTTTGTGAGGTATGAAGAGCACCGGTGCGGATGTCGACGACGGTAAGGTTGGTGAGGACGAGCGACGCGCCTGGGTCGAGCAGCGAGGGAGTCTGGGCGTCGGCTAAGACGACGTTCAAAGTGGCGAAGGCTAAGATGGCGAAGAGAAGGTGTCGAAGTAAAGGCATGCTGGAGGATTGTAGCCGCTTTCGCGCAACCGGGGATAACCGCGACGCGAAAGATGGGCCAGTCAAAATCGTCCAATGATTTAAGCCTGCGCCGCCCGCGGACCCAGAAGATGGAGGTGCGAAGGCGGAGCGGGCCACGCTAGATTACGACCTCTTGACACCGACGAAACGCAGGACTACGTTTGCGCTCATTCTAACCTTGAGGTATGCCTCTACGGAGGTATGCCGGTACCACAGGCCCATCAAAAAATTGAAAAATTAAGGAGGAACCATGGGTCTCCGTCTCCTCGCAGCATCCCCTGTTCTAGACCGGCAACGGCTGGTTCGCCAACGCGGCTCTTTAGGAAGAACATGTGGCCACGCCCATTTTTGGGAGCGCGCTGCCGCAAACTCGCGGCGTAGTTTTCTTCAAGCAGGAGCAATGCTGGCTGCTGGACTGGCAATTCCAACCATGCTGCGCGCCTCCGAGGAACATCCGTTACCAAATCCGATTCCGGGCGGCCTCGATCTTCTGGGCAACGGCCATATTTTCCATGTGTATCTTCCGGGAACCTCGCCCGAACTTGCGACCATTACGGACTTCAATGGCGTGCTGGGCGCGACCGAGGTTCTCGGCAGTTGGTCTGGCGGAGGCGTTACGCCTCCTGCGGATACGCCTCTTGTCTTTGACGCGGACCTGCGGTTCATGGACGGCGAATACATCGGACGGGACGCGCGCCATCATCAGGGCACGTTTGCGTTCGTTTGAATCGACCTCTACGTGGGGCGGCCTGCCCCCGACTTCAGTAATCAGGTACACGATTTTGATCCGGGTTTGGACAATGGGTTGTTCTGGACGGTTCCGATTGATAAAAGCAGCCTAAAAGTCAGTCCGGGTTCGGGAAGAGCATCTCTCGTCGTAAAAGACCTGGATATGGAAGATTACTTCAACGTGATCAATGCGCTGCAAGACGGAACGTCTAACGAAGCGGCGGTATCATTCGAAGTTCATTGGGCGCCTGGGATAAAGCATTTCAAGGTTCGCGATGAAGCTACCGGGATGGCGGGAGAATTCATCAGGAATACCGCGACGATGGCTTGGTCAGTAGAAAGTGCCGGACAAACCTATGTCTCAGGACCTGAGGAGAGTTCGTCGAGCCTTTCCGCGCAAGTCGGGCACGAGCGCAACGGCGTCTTCTTTCCTCATTAACTCGATAGCAGAGCCGGGGCCAAGCGGCATCCGAGCTGCTCGTCCATCCAAAAATTCTTACGCGACTACGCCTGGGGCATCCGTCGTTGCCCGCACTACGAGGATCGAACCCGGGAAAAGTGGCTGACGGTTGCGGCTTTACCTGGGACGCCTCACCCGGAGGGCAATATCTTGTGACTCTGATTGCAGCCGGAGACAGAGCTGGACTTTACGGGTATTCGATTGCCGACAAAAAGTGTACGCCGCTGTTGCCGGGGGGTAGTGACCTTTAGCATTTTATTTGCGCGTGATGGCAAATCATTCTTGTACGCGATTCCCTCGCGCCACGACGTCACGATTTACCGGCAGAATTGACAGGCCGGGCAACTCATCGGTCAGCCGCAAGTTGCGTCGAGACTTCCGTTCGCTTTTCCGCTGGTCAGCGGCGGTAACGCGTACGACATCACGCGCGATCTTTCGACCGTTGTCTACGCCCGGCCCGGCGGGCACGCCGACTTATATTTTCTGAGCCAAAAATAAGAGACTGACCCGCTCGCTCTACTTGCCTTCGTCGGCTGAGGGGCCGTAGATGGCGGGGACCTTTTGCTGGTTGAGGCGCAGATAGACGGTGAGTTGTCCGCGGTGATGGGCCATGTGGTTGAGTACGCCTTCGCGGATGGCTTCGTAGCGTGTCTGCTCCATCATCAATTTGCCTGCGTACAACATGCGCCACTTGGTGTTGAGCAAGCGATCGTCAGTGGTTTTCTGCAGGACCTCGCGGCCCTTCTTTAGGCTGTTCTCGAATTGCTCGAGTAGTTCGCTGCGAGTTTTCCATGGCTGCGGCGTGAATTTCGGTCCACCCGGCGGATTGATGTCGATTTCGTCCATGTTCACGACCATGTCAAGCCATGCAGGGATGTTGGCGACGATGGTTGCGAGATTGCCGAGCGGCATGGATTTTTCGTGAGGTTTCCAGTCGTTTTTTCCTTCCGGAATGTTCTGTAATGTTTTGCGGATGCCGATGGCTTCCTGGTCGAGTTCAGTGAGTAACAATTCAGTGATCTGCATGGCACATCCTCCCGTGTTTGTTTAGATGCGGATCGGCGGAGCCGAGGGTTCATGGTATGGCCCCAGCATGTTGACCTTAGGCGCGAGCGCGATTCTCGCGGAAGTTATTTGACTAGTAGCGATTTCCAGCGGGCCCAGGCATCTTCGCGGGCTTTCTTGTTGGCGGGATTGGGGTCGTCGGGAGTTTCTCCGGCGCGCATGAAGCCGTGGCCAGCGCCTTCGTAGGTGACGGGTTCGTAAGTTTTGCCGGAGGCTTTCATGTTGGCGAGGGCGTCGGGAATGGTGGCGTCGATGCGCGCGTCATTGCCGGCGTAGAAGCCGTAGACCGGGGCTTTGATGCGCGACATGGCGTCTTTAGCGGGCGGCGGGCCGTAGAAAACGAATGCTGCGGAGAGATCCGCGCGATTGGTGGCGAAGCGGAAAGTTTGTCCGCCGCCCCAGCAGAATCCTGCGACGAATAGTTTGCTGTTCGCGGACGGAAGCTTTTTGCCGTAGTCGGCGGCGGCCTTCAGGTCTGCGGTGACTTGATCGGGATTGAGTTTGCTGACGGCTTCGGTGACTCCGCCTGACGTGAAAGAGTTGGTGCGGCCGCCGTCCGGCCCCATGCCGGAGAGCAGATCGGGAGCAACGGCGATGTAGCCTGCTTCGGCGACTTCGTCGGCGAGTTCCTGCGCCCAATCGCTAAGGCCGAAAATTTCGTGAATGATGAGGACCACGGGACGCTTTTCTTTGGATTCGGGATAGACGATCAGGGTTTCCACCTTGCGGCCGTCGTGTTTTATGGTCACCCATTCGCTGTGGCGCGGGGACTTAGCGATGCGTTCGCGGGCCCAGGGCTGCGACCACTCCTGCGCGGTGGCGGTTTGTGCGGTGAACGCGATTGCGGTGAGTGCGAAGATGATTGATGCGGAGCGCTTCATGGTGCACCTCGTTGTGGGGCCGGCTGAGAAATATTATTGGCGATAGCGTGTGGCGGCAAGAGTTTTGTGTCGGTATACCAACTCGTGGAAGAAACCGACCTCGGCGGGTTGAGAAATTTTGCCTGCGCATGAATCGAAGAGAGATTCCTCGTCGCTGCGCTCCTCGGAATGACGGTGCCGGGAGCATGTTGAAGTTGATGTCGGAGGAGACATGTCGGAGGAGACAGTTGGAGGAGATACGTTGCAGACAGTTAGAGACAGAAGTTTCATCGCGATGACGATGATTATTTTGGCGCGTAGAAAAGATAGTCGGCGGAATAGGCGACGCGGACTTCCTGGTTTACGTGATCGGAATCGCAGCCAGAGGCTGGAGATTTTCCGCCTTTGGTGTTCAGGCGCTGGATGGTGGTGGCGCGCGAGAGGATTCCGTTGCCGGTATGGCTGGCAACTTTGAGGAGCAGCCAGGGGATGGACTGGGCGTCGGGTGAATCGACGCTAACGAGGAGTTTGCCCGTGACGCGGCTGCCGTCGACCGATTGCCAGGTGGGCCCGGCGAAATGTTTGCCGAATGGTTGTCCTTTGATATCGGAGAGCTGGGCTTCGGGAGCTTTCAGCGTCCAGTAAAATTGCCCGCTTTCGCTTTTGCAGGAGTAAATCTGGTCACCGTTTCCGTGCAGCTGCAGAATAAGTTTTTCGTCGACCGGAGGCTGCAGCGCCGGAGGGATTTCCTGTTGTTCTGGTTGCGTGGAATATTGCGCGAAGAGCGGCAATGAGCAAAGAAGAAACGTGGCGATTAAATTTGCGGATGCTGCCGCGATTTGGTGGAGGCGAGAAAGGCTGCGCATGGGATCGGTTCCTTCCGTAGAGACTGAGAAGCGATGTGGACGGTCTGATCAGCGCGATTATCGAGGGTGCCGTCTGGAACTGCGATACCAGCGATAGTCTACTCCAAGCGCAGTGGCTTTTGGCCGGCTTTTTGCAACCTGGAGTTGAGAGCTGCCAAGTCTTGATCGAGAACAGACTTCCAGCGCGCGAGGGCAGCCTGGCTTGATGTGTCGCAGGCTTTTGCGGCTGTGATTACGTCTGCCGAGGGAGCGACATCGGCGCTTTGCTCGACGATCAGCAAGGCGGTGAGCGCGGACTGGGTACGTGGGAGAGGCTGGTGAGCGTTGTCGGGGAGAGCGAGACCGAAGAGCATAAAGTCATCATCGCTGCCGGGGTCGGCGGCGACCTCCATTTTCTGATCGAAATTATCGAGGGCGGCGAGGAGTTCTGATTTATCAGCGGCATCTTTTTTGCGTTCGTCAATTTGCTGACGCAAGTTTTTGGCCTGTTGCAGTGCGGTAGAGACTTGTCCCAGCGTATTGCTGAGTTGCGAGGCCAGCGCGAGTTGGTGTTGAAGCGCGTCGGCACTCGCGTTGGAACGAGGATCCATCTTGATGGTCAAAGGCTGCGCGGTGGTTTGGCCGTTTGCGGTGAGCTTAACGGAATAATTGCTGGGTATGGCCCAAGGCCCATCGGAAAGGTATGACCAGCGATGCATGCCTTCGGGGAGCGTGTGATGCAAATCCCAGACGAAGCGATGCATGCCGGGTTCGTTGAGAAGAGGCTGCGGGTCGCGCACCCAGTCCATGGTCAATTTAACGGAGTTCGGATCGGTCTTATACAGTTTGTCATCGCTGGCAAAACGGCGCACGAGTTTCCCTGCAGAGTCGAAGATTTCGAGTTGAACCGGAGAGCCGGATGTTTCTCGCAAATAATAATCGAGCACGGCGCCATCCGGGGGATTTGCGGAGAGAGGTTCGTCCATTGGGACTGGAGTGCCTTGATCATAGCCGGGACGCACGCGAAGCGCGGTTTGAGGAACGAAGAGAAAAGCCTTGCTCGCTTGCAGTTGCGAGTTGAGTTGTCGCAGTGGAGTGACGTTGTCCAAAATCCAAAACGAGCGGCCGAAGGTGGCGATTACCAGATCGTTTTCGTGAACGACGAGATCGCGCACGGAAGTAATGGGCAAATTTAATTGCAGCGATTGCCAGTCGTCTCCGTCATTGAAAGAAACGTAGACACCCTTTTCGGTGCAGGCGTAGAGCAGGCCTTGGCGCGCGGGATCTTCGCGGACGCAGTTCAAGAAACTGCCGTCAAGAATTCCACGAGCGACGACAGCCCAAGTTTTGCCGAAATCCCTGGTTCGATAGATGTAGGGATTTAAATCTTCGAGGCGATGGCGGTCGATTGCGGCGTAGGCAGTGCCAGCATCGAAATGCGAGGCTTCGACGTGAGTGACCTTGCTCCACGAAGAAATTTCAGGCGGCGTGACGTTGGACCAGGTTTTGCCTTCGTCCTGCGTGAGATGGATCAAGCCATCGTCGGTGCCGGTCCAGATTTCTCCTTTTTGCACGGAAGAAGGCGCGATGGTGTAGATTACGCCGCGGCGTTTGTTCGCAGGAGCGTCTTTTGCGGTGACTGGATCAAGGTTTACAGGAATGCCGGGATCTTCGCGCGTGAGGTCCGGGCTGATTTCCTGCCACGAACTGCCGCCGTCGGCGGAGCGAAAGAGAAAATTCGAGCCGAAGTACAGAATGTGCGCATCAATCGGAGAAAAAACCAGGGGAAGCGTCCAGGTTTGGCGGAAGCTGCCGGTTTGCGCGAGCGTTGGCGGCATCATCTGAATTTCTTCGTTACTGAAATCCTGGCGAGTGACGGTGCCGCCGTAAGTTACGCCGCGATTCAGCGGATCGGGCGCGATGTAGCCATTTTCGCCGCCGGCCTCGATAGGACGCCAATCATGAAAATTGAGGGAGCGGTAATTGCTGCGGCTTGGCGTGGCTATGGCGTTGCTGTCCTGCTGTGCGCCGTAAACCCAGTACGGAAATCGGTGATCGGTGTTGACGTGATAAAACTGGCCGGTCGGCTGGTTAAACCAGGAACTCCAGGTTTCGCCGGAGTTGCGCGTGACAATAGCGCCCTGATCGCAACCCATGATCATGCGTTGTGGCTGATCGGGATCAATCCACAATTCGTGATAGTCGTCGCCGCCGGGAGCACCTTTCCAGGCATTGAAAGTAACGCCGCCGTCCGTGGATTTGTACGCAGTGGTGTTGGGAACGTAAACGATGTCCGGATTCTTGGGATCTACGGTGAGTTCGCCGAAATACCAGCCGCGTTGCCAGATGCGGGGGTCGTTGGAAAGGCGTTTCCAGTTTTGCGCGCCGTCGTCGGAGCGGTATAGCCCGCCATCTTTTGCGTCTACGATCAAATAAATTCGTTGCGGATTGCTGGGAGAAATCGCTATTCCGATGCGGCCCAGGCCCTCGGACGGAAGTCCGTGGCCGCTGATCTGTTCCCAATGATCGCCGCCATCTTTCGAACGGTACAGGCCGGTGCCCGGGCCGTTCGAAGGCGGATAGATGCTCCAGGGCGGACGGCGCGTTTGCCAGAGCGAAGCGTAAATGGTTTGCGGGTTGCCCGGTTCGAACGCGAGGTCGATGGCGCCGGTATTTTCGTCTTTGAAGAGGATGCGCTGCCAATTTTTTCCGCCGTCGTTCGAACGGAAGACGCCCCGTTCGGGATTCGGTCCATAGGCGTGGCCGAGAGCTGCGACATAAAGTTTGTTGGGGTCTTTGGGATCGATAAGAATGCGTCCGATTTGCCGCGAATCCGCTAGACCAATGAGCACCCAGGTCTTTCCGCCGTCATTGGACTTATACATGCCGTTGCCCGTGGAGATCGAAGAGCGCATGTCGGCTTCGCCGGAGCCGACGTAAATTATTTCTGGATTGGAGGGTGCGAGAGCAATTGCGCCGATGGAAGCGACGGGTTGCGAATCAAAAATAGGATTCCAGGTGCGGCCGGCATCGTTGGTTTTCCAGACTCCACCGCCGACCGAGCCGAAATAGTAGACCTCCGGTTCGCCGCGCACGCCCGCCACGGCAACGACGCGACCGGCCCGCGCGGGTCCGATCGAACGCCAGCGCAAGTCCTGGAAAAACTTCGGATCGACGGTTTCATTATTTTTTGGCGAGGCGTTTATCTGCGCTGTGATTCCCAGCGGCCAGGCAATCAGAAGGAATGCAAACAACCAAGTGACACGATGCCAGCTCTCCATGTCAATCTCCCTCTGGAAAGGAATTCACGCAAAAAAGGTTCGAGTGACGGAAGTATATATCAACGGACGCGGAACGATCGTCCGCGTAAGGACAGCTTTCTGGGCTTGCGAATCGTTGCGAAGCCGTTACTTTCCAAGGTGTTTGGCAAGGAAAGCGGCCATGAGCTGGTCGGCTTCTTTGGATTCAGGGAGGTCGGGATTGTTCCAGAAAGCGTGCGGCAGCGCTTCGAAGACGACTAGTTGCGCGTCAACTCCGGCGCGCAGATATGCACGATGCAGAATCGTCGTGCCGCTCAAAAGAAGATCGCGGCCGCTGGTGATGAAAAGTGTTGGCGGAAAGCCGGCGAGATCGGAGTACACCGGGGACAGTACCGGGTCGCTGAGCGGCGTTGTGCCTGTGTATTCTTTGTTTCCGCGATCGTTGGGATTGGGATCGTCCAAGTGGCCCGAAAAGCCGTTCAGGGCAAAGAGTGAGATGGAATCTCCAGCGTGGCCGAGATCGCCGAGGCCGGAGAAAATTCCGGTGGCTGCCGGAAGCGGAAGCCTCAGTTGTTTCAATTTCACCGTAACTTCGGCGGTAAGAATTGCCCCGGCGGAAGTGCCGTAAATTGCGATGTGATTCGGCTGGTAGGTCTTTAGAAGTTCTTTATAGACGGCGACTGCATCGTCCAGTCCCGCGGGGAACGGATGCTCTGGCGCGAGGCGATAGAGAACGGCAATTACCTTTATTCCAGAAAGGTTAGCGATAGGGATTGTTTCCGAGAGCGAGCCGGAATCGGAATTGAAGCCGCCGCCGTGAAGATTGATGAGCAGGCGGTCATGTTTTTCTGGAGCGATGCCGAGAGGAGTAATCACGCGAACAGAGACACCAGCGATGGTGTCAGCGGCGATATTCACCGGATAAAGTTTTTTCGAGCTTTCGCCGACTCCAGCTTGCCATCTGTCGGTGCCGGTCCGGCGTTCTTTGAGCGTTTGCGGAACTTTCGCGTCCAATTCGACACGCGCCAAAGATTTCTGCGCTTCCGGACTGATCGTGGCAGGCACCGGCACGATGCGGGTGACGTATGCGCTACCGTCCGCGGCGATCTTGCTGCTGTTGGTTTGCTTGCCATCGCAGGGAGATTGTTGTGCTAGCGCGGGACTGACCGACAGCGGCGTGGCGATTATTGCGAGCGCGAATTTTAGTATGCGGTTGCCCATAGCAAATCCTCCGTGACGTTTCAGAGCGCCACAGAATAACAGGTTCGGTCTGCGTGCGTCGGCCCTGAGTGCGGAGGTTCCGCGAGGGGCGGGTAACTGGTAGGCTAACAGCGCAAATATGGAACTCACTCCTCGTCAGCATCAAGCGCTTTGTTCGATTTGCGATACGTTTTTGCCTGCCGCGCCGGGTTGGCCTTCGGCGGTTGAACAAGGTGTCCCCGAGGCGCTGGCTGCGGCGCTGGATTTTAATCCGCGCGCTATAGACCGCTGGGAATTTCTTAACTTATTGGATTTGTGGGATTCTTCGCTGCATTGCTTCATTGAAGCGGGCCACTGGTCGCAATTTTCCGAGCTTAGCGAAAAGAATAAACACAAAGTGATGTTGTCGTGGGCGGACAGCCGGTTGGCGCTGCGGCGCGCGGCGTTTCAGGCGCTGCGCAAGGCCGTGGGCTTTTTATACGTGATGTTGCCTGGTCCGACTGTAAAAGGGACAGGAGAAGTGAATCCGGTCTGGGCGAACATCGGATATCCGGGCCCGATTGGAGTGCAGAGGCCGGATGCGCCGCGCAAATTGAACGTGATCGTCCCGGAAGCCGAGATGACACTGAAGTGCGATGTGTGCGTGATTGGTTCGGGAGCAGGAGGAGGAGTCGCGGCGGCAGTGCTGGCTGCGGCGGGGAAGGAAGTGATTGTGCTAGAGGCTGGCGGCTATTTCGACGACGCAGATTTTGACGGTGCCGAACTGGCGGGATTTCAAAAACTTTACACCGAATGCGGATTTGCTTCGACGCGTGATCATAGCGTCGGTTTTCTTGCGGGCGAATGTTTGGGCGGCGGCACGGTGGTGAACTACTGCACGTCGTTTCGCACGCCGGACGAGATTCGAGAAGAGTGGGCGGCGGAAGGCGTTGCATGGATTCGCGGGGCGGAATACACGAAGAGTTTGGATGTGGTATGCGAGCGGATCTCGGTGAATACCGCGCACAATCGGGTTTCGAAACGCGAACAGATGCTAGAGCGCGGATTGAAGCGCCTCGGCTGGCATGTCGACGCCATGCCGCGCAATGTGATTGGCTGCGAGCAGGGCAAAGGGTGCGGCTATTGCGGCTATGGCTGTCCTATCGGAGCGAAACAATCCTCGGTGAAGACCTGGCTTGCGGACGCGCAAGCGCACGGCGCGAAGTTCGTCGTCGAGACTCGCGCGGAGAAAGTGCGCGTCACGCGCGGTACCGCGACCGGTGTGGAAGCCTGGTCGAAAAAAGGCCATCGCGTGGGCGTGAAATGCAAGCAGGTCGTGGTAGCGTGCGGAGCGATTCATACTGCTGCGCTGCTGTTGCGCTCCGAACTGGAGAACCAGCACATCGGACGCCACTTGCATCTGCACCCGGTTTCGAACGTAAGCGGAATCTTTGAAGAAGAGATTCTTCCGTGGGAAGGGACGATGCAGGCGATTTATTCGGACCAGCATCGCTACCTGAGCGGGAATTACGGCGTGAAATACGAAACGACGTCGCTGCAACCGGTGATCGCCATGGCGGTGATGCCGTGGCGCGAACCGCAGGATTTTCGCGTGCGGATGTCGCAACTGAAGAATACTTCGGCGATAGGGGTTTTGCTTCGCGATCGGGGAGAGGGGCGCGTCAAAATTGATCGCGAAGGGCATCCAGTGTCAAGTTACTCGCTTTCCGCTTTTGACCGCAGGCATATGCAACTCGGATTTCGTGGTGCGGCCGAGATTCTGGAAAACGCAGGCGCGCGCAGAATTTATTCGCCGCATGCAAAACTCTGTTCGTACGAGCCCGGAAAGAACGGATCGATCGAGACGTTTGTTAAAGATATGGACGCAGCAGGCTGGGGGAACTCGCAGGTGGCGCTGTTTTCATTTCACATCATGGGCACAGCGCGGCTGGGCGATTCAGCAAACGTTTCCGCGACGAATCCTGATGGCGAAACCTGGGAAGTGAAAAATTTGTGCGTAATGGACGGCTCGTCGTTCCCCAGCGCGTCCGGCGTCAATCCCATGATTTCGATTGAGGCCATCGCGCATCGCAACGCCACAGTACTTGGCGCGAGAAGCTGAATTTTTCTGCCGGTTTTTGTGGGGGGGAAGGTTGATCGTTTGCGGCACAAGGAGGAGTCATGGCCGGAGTCACAGGGCTAGGGGGAGCGTTTGTGCGAGCGGACAATCCTGAGGCTCTCTATGCCTGGTACGAGAAACACCTTGGCATTTCCAGTCCTCATGGATCTTTTTTGTTTGCCCACGAAACGCAGCGTGCCTACATTGCAGTTGCCTTCTTCCCGCGTTCTTCGAGCGATTTCCCTGTTTCGCAGCCTGCGATGCTCAACTTCCAGGTGGATGATCTGAATGGAGTTTTGGAAAAGCTCTCTGCTGAGGGTGTTTCGGTGGATGCTAAACGCGAGGAGTACGACTACGGGCGATTTGGATGGTTTAGCGACCCAGAGGGGAACAAGGTCGAGCTTTGGCAGTCGCCAGGGTGAACTTGCTCGCCGGGCGACGGGCCAGCGTATAATGGTCGGATGCCAAGCAGCCAAAATAGTGCGCTGATGCATGGCACAACGGTATTGTGCGTGCGCAAAGAAGCCAAAGTGGTGTTGATTGCCGATGGGCAGGTGACCATGGGCGATCATGTGATGAAGCATACCGCGCGCAAGACGCGGCGGTTGTATCAGGACAAAGTCATAGCGGGATTTGCGGGATCGACGGCCGACGCGATTTCGTTATTCGAACGGTTCGAAGGGAAGTTGCAAGAGTTTTCTGGCAACTTGCAGAAAGCGGCGGTCGAGTTGGCGAAGGATTGGCGCAAGGACCGGGCGCTCCGTCACCTGGAAGCTTTGCTGATTGTGGCTGACACCAAAGGAACATTTATATTGTCCGGTAACGGCGATGTAATCGAACCGGACGACGGCATTGTCGCGATTGGTTCCGGCGGCTCGTATGCACTTGCAGCGGCGCGCGCGCTGATGAAACACTCAAAGTTGAACGCTAAGGACGTGGCGATGGAAGCAATGCGCATCGCCAGCGAGATTTGCATTTACACCAACGCGAATTTCACAGTCGAGGAATTGGGATAGACGCGAGCGAAGACGCGAATTCAGTAAGCGACACGGCACACGGAAGCGGCCGGACAACGGAACAAGCGAAGGGCAACTCTAACAGCAAGGGACAGGTCACCAAGATTTCTTATGCCAAGCAAGTCTGACAAAGAACTGATTTTGATGCCCGGCGGCGCAAACGCGAATGGCGGCGCCCCGGAGAGCGAGGAATTCTTGCCGGCGCTGGACGACATGACGCCACGCGAAATCGTGGCGGAACTGGACAAATATATTGTTGGCCAGAATGCGGCGAAGCGAGCTGTAGCCGTGGCGCTGCGCAACCGCGTGCGTAGGCAAAAGCTGCCACCGGAAATTGCCGAAGATATTTTGCCCAAAAATATTTTGATGATTGGCCCCACCGGAGTGGGCAAAACGGAAATCGCACGGCGGCTGGCGCGTCTGGCGGGCTGTCCGTTTGTAAAGGTAGAAGCTTCGAAATACACCGAAGTGGGCTACGTCGGCCGAGACGTGGAGTCCATGGTGCGTGACCTGGTGGAAATGTCCATCGACATGGTGCGCGAAGAAAAATTGGATGAAGTTGCGGAGCGCGCCGAGCAGGCCGCCGAAGAGCGAGTCCTGGACGTGCTGTTGCCGCCGGCACCGCCAGCGGCCCCTGGAACCACGGAAAGCGACGCGGCGGCGCAGCGCGAGCAGAACCAGCGCACCCGCGAAAAATTGCGCGCACAATTGCGCGAGGGCAAACTGGACCAGCGCATGGTGGATATTGAAGTTCGCGAAAAGATGATGCCTTCGTTTGAAGTCATTTCCAATCAGGGCGTCGAAGAGATGGACGTCAACTTTAAGGAAATGCTGAGCGGGATGTTCGGCCAGCAAAAAAAGAAACGCAAGATGTCGGTGGCCGACGCGTTCGAATATCTGATCCAGGAAGAAGAAAGCAAGCTGCTGGACATGGATCAAGTGACGCGAACCGCAGTGGAACGCGCCGAGCAAATGGGAATTATTTTCATCGATGAGATCGATAAGGTCGCCGGACGCGAGTCCGGCCACGGACCCGACGTCAGCCGCGAAGGCGTGCAGCGCGACATTCTGCCGATCATCGAGGGCACTACCGTCAACACGCGTTACGGAATGATTCGTACCGACCACATTCTGTTCGTGGCGGCGGGTGCGTTCCATGTGACCAAACCTTCAGACCTGATTCCAGAGTTGCAAGGTCGTCTGCCGATTCGGGTCGAACTGCAATCCCTGAAAGAAGAAGACTTCGTACGGATTCTGACCGAGCCGAAAAACGCGCTGATCAAACAATACATCGCGCTGCTGGAAACCGAAGGCATCAAGCTCAACATTACTGAAGACGCGGTCCAGGCCATCGCTAAGTTCGCAACCACCGTGAACGAGCAGACGGAAAATATCGGCGCCCGCCGCCTGCATACCATCATGGAGAAAGTTTTGGATGAGCTGTCGTTCGAAGCGCCTGACTTGAAGAAAAAGGCCGTCAAGATTGATGCCGCGTACGTGAACAAGCAGCTCGCGGACATCGTCAAAAACCAGGATTTGAGCCGCTACATTCTTTAGAGCCGAATTTCGCATCAGGATATTCGCAAAAAATTAAAACGAAAAACGGGAGCCGCGATTTCGGTGAATGGCCGCTCAGCCAATCTTCCTCGACAACTGCGTTTCGATTTTTCTTTTCTAATTCTCGGTTTCCTGTTGCTTGGCGGCTGCGGAGCCCCCGGAGAGCCGCAGCCGCCGTCTCCGCCAATACCTTCTGCCGTGAACGATCTTGCCGCTCACCAGCAAGGCAATGGCGTGCAGTTAGTGTTCACCCTTCCGGGCCATACTGTAGGCGGCGACAGGCTCGCGGAGCCTCCAGCGATCGAAATTTTTCGCGGATCCTTGAAATCAAACGGTTCGCCCGACAACAAATCTTTCAAACTGGTTTACACCATTCCCGGCGCGCTGGCCGATTCTTATGCCGCGCAGGGTAAAATACAATTCACTGATCCGCTTCCGCCCGAAGATTTACGCGCCAACTCTGATGTTATGTATGCCTATCGCGTGCGCACGCGTGCTTCCAAGAAAAAAGATTCCGCCGATTCGAATACTGTCAGCGCAAAGCTCTATCCCGTTCCGGAACGCATCGGCTCACTTGAGGCACGAGTCACGCAGAACGCCATCGAACTCTCGTGGCCGGTGCCGCGGTTTCCGGCGACAGCAAATTCCGCCGAGCCGCTCTCTGGCTACCACGTCTATCGCGGCGAACTCGATCCCTCGTCGCCGCTTCCTGCCTCCAGCGATCTTTCTCAGGCCAAGTGGAAGTCACCGCCGATTTTACTGGCACCGTCGCAAAGCAATTCGTATCAAGACACGCTCTTCGATTTTGGAAAGACCTACGTATACCAGGTACGCAGCCTGGTAATCGCAGGTGGAAATCCCATCGAGTCCGACGATTCTGTGCCGGCCCTTGTCACCCCGCGAGATACTTTTCCGCCTGTCGCGCCGCAAAATCTCGTCGTTGCGGAAATTCCCGCCGAAAATGGAGCAATAAGCGAAGATCTCTCCTGGTCCATCAATCTGGAAAACGACCTGGCCGGCTACCGTATCTATCGTAGCGAGCAGCAAGGCGAACGCGGACATTCTTTGCAGATGGAGTTATTGCTCTCACCAGCCTATCGTGATGTCTCCGTACAGCCCGGCCATCGCTACTGGTATGTAGTGACCGCAGTGGATCGTGCGGGAAATGAAAGCGGTCCTTCCGATCCCGTGCTTGTCGATCTGACGAAACCCTTGCCGTAGATTTGTCTTTCTACCTGATCTTCGCCACTGTCGCGTGGATGATTGCGCTGGTTTGGAGAGTGCGGCAGAGCCAACCGCCCCAGTCGCATGCGAATCGCTGACCTCCTGCACTGACTCTGCTACACTCACCGACGATGAAATTCTGCAGATTTATTTCTTCCGACCCCGCCGGCGATTCGGCATTTTCGCGATACGGCATTCTGGATGGCGAGAATGTTCAGGAAGTCTCCGCCGCCCCATGGACCGAATGGTCCACTGTTGGAAAGCCCAGGCCGTTGGCGTCGGTACGTTTGCTGGCGCCCGCCGAGCCCAGAAAAATTGTCTGCGTCGGGCGTAACTATGCCGCTCATGCCGCGGAGCTTGGCAACGAAGTCCCCAAGGAGCCGTTGATTTTTCTGAAGCCCTCGACTTCCGTCGTCGGTCCATCGCATGCAATCGTCCTCACAAAATACTCGCAACGAGTCGAGCATGAAGGCGAACTTGGTCTGGTTATTGGCCGCCGGTGCTCGCATCTGAAGGATCACGAGAATGCGTTGAGTTATGTTTTGGGCTACACCTGCGTGAACGACGTGACCGCCCGCGATTTGCAGAAATCCGACGTACAATTTACTCGCGCCAAGGGCTTCGATACCTTTTGCCCCGTCGGGCCGCACATCGAATCGGAAATCCAGCCGCAGGACCTGCTTGTCGAAACCCTGGTGAATGGCGGACTGCGCCAATCCGGCAGAACGTCGCTCATGGTCTATCCGCCAGCGTTCCTGGTTTGCTGGATTTCGCGCATGATGACGCTCGAACCCGGCGACCTGATCGCCACAGGAACCCCTGCGGGAGTCGGCCCGCTGGCCGGAGGCGACGTTGTGGACGTTCGAATCGAAGGGATTGGCGTGTTGCGCAATCCGGTGCATGCTGCTATTCGGTAGATACAAATCGGCGGCAGGGATTGGTTAAAATGGTTGCGCTTGGATTGCTGCCCGGTCGCGCACGTAAGGCGCTGATGGTTTCTTCGCAGGCGGCAAGCATGCGAATTAAAATTTCCGAGGGTCAGAACGTTGAAGAGCTCGATCGCAGATTGGAAGACGGTTGCCGCGGTGGCCGGCGCAGCGCTTGCCGGAATCGCCATGATCGCCTACGCATTTTTTCGCCCGACGGTGGATCCCGAAGAAGCCGAGCGCAAACGCAGGCTGCACTTGAATCAGGTTGGCCGGATTGCGGAAGGCCAGGTGGTCGAATTGGCTGAACACGAGGCTTTGCCGCCGCGTGCCTCGCGTGGAATTTTTGGCAGCAAACCACAACCGATCACCAACAACCGCGCGCGCCAGTTGGTTTCCTACAGCTACGCTATTTCCGGGGTCACGTATCACACCGCGCAGGATATTACTGGCCTCGAAAGCCAGGTCCGCCTCGAGCGCCTGGTTGCCGGGCAGCCGGCAAGCATCAAGTACGATCCATCAAATCCGGTGGACTCGATACTGGTGGCCGACGATTGGTCTGGTTTGCGTTAAGCTTAAACGCCTGCAAACTTTGCCGCTGCGGAAATCCATGAAACGAATTCTCGCCTCCGTTCTGACCACCGTGTTGATCATCGCGATGACGCTGGCCTCGATGTTCGTGCTGGTTGAAGCTACATCGAAAGTCACGGCAATCGTTTCACCGTTGCAACGCGCTGCTGCGGTCGGCGCCGAGCTGGTTCTGGGTATCGTGCTGCTGCTTGGCACCATTTGGCTGGCCACTCATCTTGCGGTCCGCATTTTCCATGTGCAGCAACCACCTCCTCCAGGAGCCCCGCTTGCTTGAAAAGAAATCAGTTTCCGCTGACGCGAATTCGCAGCAGCGCCGGATTGCAGAGCTTCGGCGCCGTAGCGAAGAAGCTGAAGCCGGAGGCGGGCCAGAGCGCCGCGAACGCGAACACAAAGCGGGTAAGCTGACCGCGCGCGAACGAATTAATCTCCTGCTCGATGAAGGCTCTTTCGAAGAACTGGACAAATTCGTCCGGCACCATTGCACGGATTTTGCAATGGAGTCGCAGCGGCCCACCGGGGATGGATTTGTAACTGGATTTGGACGCGTGGATGGCCGCTTGGTTTATGTTTTTGCGCAGGACTTCACGGTGTTTGGCGGATCGCTCTCGGAATCGAACGCACAAAAAATTTGCAAAATCATGGATCTGGCCATGCGCAATGGCGCCCCCGTGATCGGCCTCAACGATTCCGGCGGAGCGCGCATTCAGGAAGGTGTCATGTCGCTTGCCGGGTACGCCGAGATCTTTCTGCGCAACACGTTGGCCAGCGGCGTCATCCCACAAATCAGCGCCATCATGGGGCCGTGCGCGGGCGGCGCGGTTTATTCGCCTGCCATCACCGATTTTATTTTCATGACCCGCGAAACGTCCTATATGTTTGTTACTGGACCAGATGTCATCAAAACCGTAACCCATGAAGAAGTCACCAAGCAGCAGCTTGGCGGCGCCATGACCCACAACGAAAAAAGCGGCGTCGCTCATTTTGTTTCCCGCGACGACGGCGATTGTTGCGCCATGATTCGCGAACTGATCGGCTTTCTCCCTGCGAATAATCTGGAAGACCCGCCACGCCGCGCAACCAGCGATCCGGCAACGCGTCGCGATCCTGCCCTTAATTCATTGGTTCCTGAAGACCCGCAGAAGCCTTACGACATAAAAGATGCCATTCACTCCGTCGTGGACGACGGCTATTTTTTCGAAGTTCACGAACATTTCGCAAAAAATATCGTTGTAGGACTTGCGCGGATGGATGGGCGTCCAATCGGAATCGTCGCCAACCAGCCCGCGTTTCTGGCCGGTGTGCTCGACATCAACGCCTCGGTTAAAGGCGCCCGTTTTGTGCGCTTTTGTGATGCCTTCAATATTCCGCTGATCACGTTCGAGGACGTCCCAGGATTTCTTCCCGGAACCCAGCAGGAGTTCGGCGGCATCATCCGCCACGGCGCAAAACTTTTGTACGCTTTCGCGGAAGCCACTGTGCCTAAAATTACTATCATCACGCGCAAGGCCTACGGCGGCGCGTATTGCGTCATGGCTTCGAAACACATTCGCACCGACGCAAACTTTGCCTGGCCCATGGCGGAAATAGCTGTAATGGGCCCGGAAGGCGCCGTCAACATCGTCTACAAACGCGAACTCGATAGAGCTCCCGAAGCCGGTCGCGAAAAATTGCGCCAGGAGAAAATCGCCGAATTCCGCGAACGCTTCGCGAACCCATTCATTGCCGCTGAACGTGGCTACATAGACGCCGTCATCGAACCTGCCGAGACCCGCACTCGCGTAATCACCGCACTCCGCTCCCTGGAAAATAAGCGCGACACCAATCCCCGCAAGAAACACGGCAACATCCCGCTGTGATTTTTGGGGCCGATTTTCAGTCGTTATTTCAACAGGTATTCATTCCTATGTTGAGGAAGACATAGCCAGCTGGAATGTGAATTGCCGGACTATGTCAATTAGAGAAAGAAATCAAAAGCGGCGCGCATCATTCTACGCTCCAGGCCCAACATAGTGAGAGCGATCTCGAGAACGTTGGCAATCTGTGCGATGAACCCGAGGGTTGTAGTGCCATATTTGCAGGCGATCTTTTCCAGCACATCGACTTCCCAGGAAGTAGCAGCGTACGGTCAATCAACACTGCGACGTTTTTCGCGGGTAATTGCAGGACGCGTCCCTACGATAAAAGAGAACAGCGGAAACATCTCGGACACCTTGACTATCTACAACACTATGTGTAGGAAATTATGGTATGGGAAAACCAAGCGATCTTGTGCAGGGAACTCTCGACCTTTTGATCCTCACCACACTCTCGCTCGAAGCGAAGCACGGATGGGCCATTGCGAAGCGTATTCAGCAAGTTTCGGGCAAGGTGCTCCAGGTGCAGCAGGGATCGCTCTATCCGGCGTTGCACCGTTTGGAGCAGCAGTGATGGATTCGGGCGAAGTGGGCGGAGAGTGAGACGGGACGACAGGCAAAGTTCTACTCGCTGACGGCGGCTGGCCGCAAGCAGCTAGAACAGGAAACGGGGAACTGGAACCGACTCTCCGGAGCGATCAATTTAGTCATTCAAAACACGTAAACAGAAGGAGAGGTGATGCGCTGGCTGGAAAGATCCGGATGCGGTTAGTACTGCTGCTTCATCGCGGACGGGAAGTGCAGCGTCTCGATGCCGAGCTCGGCTTTCACCTTGAACAGCAGATCGCCGAAAACATCTCAGCCGGAATGAGTCCCGTCGAGGCTCGCTATGCGGCGCGACGGGCTTTTGGTAATCCGACGTTGCTGCGCGAGCAGGCGCGTGAGAATTGGAGTTGGAACAGTGTTGAAATGGTTCTGCAAAATATACGAATCGGAATTCGCACGCTGGCTAGAACGCCAGGCTTTGCGTTTCTCTCGATCCTCGTCATCGCCATCGGTATTGGTGCGAATGTGGCGCTGTTTACGGTCGTGCGGTCAGTGCTGCTGAAGCCGCTACCGTTTAAGGATCCGACACGACTGATACGGTTATATGAATACAGCAGTGATGACAAATTTCCGTACAACGTGGTTGCCGGGGGCATATTCGGCGAGTGGAAAAAGCTAAGCCATAGTTTTTCTGATTTGGCGATCCTTTCGGGTGATGAGGGGGAGTACAACATGTCCGGAGCTAATGGGCAGCTCCCAGAAAGGGTGCGGGCCGTCGAGTGCTCCTGGAACTTATTTCCAACTCTCGGTGTGGAACCCGCTTTGGGGCGAAGTTTCACTGCAGAAGATGATCAACCATCCGCGAATGCGACGGTTGTTTTGAGCTGGGGATTGTGGAAAAGGCGTTTCGGAAGCGATCCCACGATCTTGAACCAGACAATACACCTCAATGCGAAGCCCTATACAGCAATTGGCGTCATGCCGCCATGGTTTGCCTACCCAGAACAGACAGTTCAGTTGTGGACGCCGCTTTATCATGAAGAATCCGCTGAACAGATGCAGGCTCTGGATTCTCACAGCTTCGTGGCAGTCGGACGTCTGAAGCCTGGGGTGACCGAGAATCAGGCGGTCACAGAACTGTCGCTGATTACACGCCGCCTGCACGATGAACACCTCGATAATCCGTTCGTCAGCAAGGCCGCGAACATCCGACTCCTACTGGAAGACATCATCGGAGACATCAAGGGACCGCTTTACATGCTGCTGGCCGCGACAGGCTGTGTTCTCTTGATTGCATGCCTTAACGTCGCCAACCTTCTGGTGGCGCGCGCGGCAGTCCGGCGAAGAGAGCTTGCCATTCGCACGGCGCTTGGCAGTAGCCGCTTGCGTCTGCTTGGGGAGCAACTCATGGAGAGCTTCATCCTGTCAGCCGCTGGCGGCGCCGTTGGCCTTGTGCTGGCGTATGCAGTGATTCAGTGGCTTGTAAGCACAAGACAGGACATGAGCCGGGCAGAAGCGATTCACATCGATAGCAGCGTTGTGGTGTTCACCCTGGGTTTGATTTTCCTCTGTGCGGTTTTCGCGGGGTTGATCTCATCGGTCTCCGCCAGCGGCGACCAGATTCTTTCTTCGCTACAGGAATCTTCGCGTTCTCACAGTGGGGGACATGTGCGGGCGAATCTGCGCAAGTTGCTGCTTTCTGCGGAAGTGGGGCTTACCGTGGTCCTGCTGATCACGGCAGGTCTGCTGCTGAAGAGCTACGAACGGCTGCGGTCGTCCAATCTCGGCTGCATTACAAACAACGTACTCACCATGCGTTTTAGTCTGCCCGAAGCACAATATACTCAGCCCGCGCAGAGGGTAAATTTCTTTGAAACGCTGCTCGAGCGCGTGCGCAATCTTCCCGGTGTCCAAGCCGCCGGATTCGTGACGGCGGTTCCGGGGCAAGGCTATATCGGAGACAACGGTTTCGCGATAGCCGAGCATCCTCCGCTGCCCTCCGGCCAGAGTCAGTACGCTATTTTCCGTTGGGCCGATCCGGGTTACTTTGCGGCTCTCGGAATACCCGTCCTGGGCGGGGAAACTTTCGATGCGGGCCAGCGGCTAGATCGAGCCATGAAGGTTATAGTGAGTGATTCGTTTGTACGGCGATATTTTCCTGGCGAAGATCCGCTCGGCAAACACCTGCTTACGCATGGCAATAAGTCATACGAAATCATAGGTGTGGTTGGCGACACGCGCTTCCTTATTGCCCAACCGGCCCAGCCCATAATGTATTTCCCACTTTATGCGGGTAGTGAGAACAATGAGACCCTCGCTGTTCGGTCTACCGGCGACGTAAGTCAGTTTGCCTTGCCTATCCAAAAAATAGTTCAACAACTCGATCGTGACTTGCCCGTCTCGGACATCCTGACCACGAATCAACTGATCGGCAAATCAACGGTTGATGCGAGTTTTGACGCGAAAATCTTGCTCGCATTCGCTGTTTTATCGCTAGGGCTGGCCGCCGTGGGCCTGTTCGGAGTGGTTTCCTACATGGTTGCTCAACGCACGACCGAAATTGGCATCCGCATCGCACTCGGGGCACGGCGAGAAAGTGTGCTCAGTCTCGTGCTGCTGGACGGACTGCGTCCAGCTTTTGTTGGCCTCGCGCTCGGTATAATTGCCAGCATTGTGGCGGCACAGTTGATCCGCTCCATGTTGTATGGCATACGCCCGCTCGATCCGATTGTATTTTTATTCGTCATTGCAATATTGCTGTCGGTCAGTAGTGCAGCATGCGTTATTCCAGCCTGGCGAGCATCGCGGCTCGATCCGATGGTGGCTCTCAGAGCAGAATAGAAACACTCAATACGAACCTCTGAAACGCGGTTGCGGCGGATACACCTGGATTACTCGCTGAAACTCGTGGGCGCATGGTTTCACGCCTCGCAGTCAACGTCGTTAGATTGATTCCAAGAATGCCAACAAGCGGTCGTCTGCATGGAATCGTCTGAATCGTGCATCTATCGGCAGAACCTTCCCAAGTGCTTTTTCCTTCATCGCGAGATCTGCATGCACGTAGGCATTGGTTGTTTCTATGCTCTCGTGGCCCAGCCAGAGCGCGATGGAGGAAATATCCACACCCGATTGGAGCAAAGCCATCGCGGTCCCGTGCCGGACCACATGAGGCGCGACTCGTTTTCGTTTGAGGCTTACAGAATGAAGGGCAGCTTGATGGACTGCTTTGCGGAGTAAGAGGTGGATAGCAAACCGTGAAAGCGGTTCGCCACGAACGTTGGGGAACGCGGCGGCATTATCGCGCGGGCCAATCTCTCGGAACCACTCTTTCAAGATTCGAGCAGTCCTGGGCCAGAGGGGGATCAAGCGCTCCTTCCGCCCCTTGCCATGCAGCTGAACGTGGCTCTTCGTTCCAAAGCGCACCTGATTCTGGTGAAGAAGGGATATTTCTGAGACACGAGCGCCCGTGTTGTACATCGTGAGAAGCAAGGCATAGTCTCGTCGCCCACACCATTGGTTTCGGTCCAAGACTGTAAGGATCGCGTCCATTTCTTCGCGCGTTAAGTACGAGCGGACTTTGGAGTCAGCTCGCTTAAGTGGAATCGCGAGTACGCGCGTTGCTACCCCGACACTCTCCGGGTCGCGGAGGGCAACCATGCGGTAAAACGAGCGTATCGCTGTGAGCCGCAAGTTGCGCGAGGAAACTGTGTTATTGCGTTCCTTTTCTAGGCAATCGGTGGAATTCGGAGTCCTTGTCCGTGGTTACGTAGATGCCTTTGCCATCCTTGCTGAATTCGCCGTCGCCATACGACACTTTTTCTTTCTCTCGCGCCGTCAGCGCCGTCTTCTCTCCGGTATTGCTATCAACCAACCAGAGATAGGCTTCATTGACGGAAAGTTCTTCTTTCAGAAGAATCCGTTTGTCGTCAGGAGACCAATCGAGAGGCTCCCACCCTCCGCCTTCGAGCTTCGTCAACAGATGATCCGTTTTCGGATCAGCGGGATTCATCACCCACAAATCCGTGTCTTTTCCCGTTCGTCGCGTGGACATATACGCAAGCTCATCGCCTTTCGACGACCACGGGCCCATTAGATTGCGCGCTTTGCCATCGGTCAGCAAAGTCACTTCGCCCGTTTTAAAATCGTAGCGATACAACTGATACCATTCGCCTCCGCCGATATCCTTGCTGAAGACAATGTAGGCGCCGCCATTGGGATGAAATCGTCCATTGGTCACAGCGTCCGGAAAAAACGTGAGCTGTTGGCGCGCCCCGCCCGGCGCGCTAACCAGATGGAGCTGCGGCGTGTCGCCAAATCGCGTCGCGATCAGCATTTCGCGCTTCGCAGGATTCCAATCCGCAAGTCCTGCACTCCGGTAAGCACCATAGCGGCCTGCTGTCTCTGCCATCGACGCAGGAATCTTAGGAACATTTTCGGCCACGATGCTCTCCGGTGGCGTGATTGTTGCCTCCTGCGCAGCTAACGACAACGGCAAAACCAGCAGCATTGCCGCGGTCAATATGCATTTTCTTGGCATTATCCTCATCATGGTGACAGTTCCCCTTTTACTGCGAAGACTTCTCTATACCCGAAACAATTGGACACGCAAGAGAAATGGCGCGAATTAGCCCAGCAGCGCGCATGCTAGAATTTCGCTGCATTCCGGGTTGAATATGTTTAAAAAGATTCTAATTGCCAATCGCGGCGAAATCGCCGTGCGCATCCTGCGCGCTTGTCGCGAACTTGGCATTCCAACCGCCGTTGTGTTTAGCGAAGCCGACCGCAACTCCTTGCATGTGCGCCTGGCCGGTGAAGCCTACCCGATTGGCCCTGCGCCGTCCCGCGAAAGTTATCTGCGCATCGACAAAATTATGGATGTCGTTAAACGTGCTGGCTGCGACGCGATTCATCCTGGCTACGGTTTTCTTGCAGAGAATGCCGCGTTACCGCGCGCTTGCGCCGGAGCCGGAATCACTTTCATCGGACCGAGCGCCGAAGCCATGGAAACATTGGGAGCAAAAACTGCCGGACGGCAACTCGCTCGCCGCGCGGAAGTCCCCACAGTTCCTGGAACCAACGATCCCATCGAAGATCCGCAGCAAGCGCAGGAACTCGCGCGCAACATGGGCTATCCCGTCTTTTTGAAGGCGGTTGCCGGCGGCGGCGGCAAAGGCATGCGAGTGGTGACGGCTGATGCTAATTTTGCGTCTGCCTTTCGCGATGCCTGCTCCGAAGCGCTCAATGCCTTTGGCGACGCCAGCGTGTACCTGGAAAAATATCTTGAGAAACCGCGCCACATCGAAATTCAGATTCTCGCGGACACGCATGGCCGCGTCGTTTCGCTCGGCGAACGCGAGTGCTCCGTGCAGCGTCGCCACCAGAAGGTAATCGAAGAAGCGCCTTCACCGATCATGACGCCCGAATTGCGCAAGCGCATGGGGGACGCCGCCGTGCGCATTGCCCGCGCAGGCGGCTACACCAACGCTGGCACCGTCGAATTTCTCGTTGATGCGCATTACGATTTTTATTTTCTCGAAGTGAACACCCGCTTGCAGGTCGAGCATCCCGTCACCGAGCAGGTCACCGGGTTGGATTTGGTGAAACTGCAGATTGCGATTGCTGCCGGGCATCGTTTGCCGTTCGCGTGGGAGACCATCACTCCGCGAGGCCATGCCATGGAAGTACGCTTGTACGCGGAAGATCCGGAAAATAATTTCTTTCCGTCTCCGGGGAAAATTCTCTCGCAGCACCAGCCCAGCGGGCCAGGGATTCGCGTGGACGAAGGCGTCTACGAAGGCTGGACCGTGCCGATGGACTACGATCCGCTGCTCAGTAAATTGATAGCGTGGGGCAACAGCCGAGAAGAAACCATCGCGCGTTTGCGCCGCGCGCTCGAAGAATATTCCATCACCGGAATCAAAACGAACACGGCGCTGTTCCGAAGAATTCTTGCCGAACCAGATTTTCTGAAAGCGGAAATTCACACCAAATGGCTGGACGAATTGCTGCAGCGCCCGCATCCAGCAGAGCGCGATGACGCGAACGGTGCGGACGCCGCCGCAATTGCGGCTGCAATCTGGCAAGCGACGCACAACGGCACAAATTCCGTGAATTCAAATGCGGTGCCGGAATCCGAATGGAAGCGCGAAGGCCGGCGCCGGCAGCTGGAGCGCCTGTCGTGAAATACGAAGTGCTTCTGGCCGGCAAAACGCGCCTGGTGGAATTGGCGCGCGTTGAAGGCGACTGGAAAATCTCTTTGGATGGAAAAGAGCTCGACGCCAGCGTTACGGAAGTAGCGCCGAACACATTTAGCGTTTTGCTGAACGGCGAGTCGCGGCAGATTCGCGTTGCGCCGCGAGCCGACGGCACGCTGACCCTGCACACCGGACTCGCGGAGTATCACGCGGAAGTAACCGATCCGCGCGTGTGGCGAGGCCGGCGGCATGGAGCGCTGGAGGTGGAAGGCCGCCAGCAGGTCACGGCGTCAATGCCGGGGAAAGTTGTGCGGGTTCTGGTGAGCGAAGGAGACGCCGTCGAAGCGGGGCAAGGTTTGCTGGTGGTCGAAGCAATGAAGATGCAGAATGAAATCCGTTCGCCAAAAAGTGGGAAAGTGGAAAAGCTCCTGGCTAGGGAAGGACTCGCCGTGAATGCGGGTGATGTGCTGGCCTGGGTGGAATGAATCGCCTTCTTTAACGGCGCTTTCTCACAAGCGATGTCTTATCAATTGGCCAAAACGAAAAGCCGATGTCATTCTGATGCGATCCGATAAGGATCGTCGACGAATCTCAACTACTAAATATCCAAGAGTTAATTTTGCGGAACAACCGGCTTCGGCGGCAACGTAGACTTCGAGGCGGCCGGAAGCTTGCCGTTGGATTCGAGGACTTGCTCGGCGAGATAGTTGCGGACTCGTGCGTCGTCGCGAGCGACGGCGAGATACGCGGCCCGGAGCAACTGTTCCTTGCGGTTGCGCAGGGTGTCGCGGATGGTTTGCTGCACTTGCGGATCGGCAAGCCCGCGCAGGCCGGGAGCTTCGCGGGTAACCAGTTTCAGAATGCGGATGCTGTCTTTCAGAACGATGGGCGGGCTAACTTGCCCCGGCTTCAGCGACATTACAATTTTTTTCAGCATGGGATCGGACTGGTTGAGGGATGATTCCGGGACGTAGCCGAGATCTCCGCCGGTAGTCGCCGAATTCATGTCTTCAGAATAGTCCATGGCCAGTTGCGAAAAATCAGCGCCACTGTTCAAACGATCGACCAGCATCTTCACTTTGCGCTGCGCTTCGGTTTCGTTGGTGGCGTCGTCGTTCTTGCGATTGCGGATTTGCGGATCCTTGCGCGGGGTGACGACAATCTGCGCGATACGGAATTGCGGTTCGGCAACATTGAATTGCGGGCGGTTGGCGTTATAAAAATCGGCGATGTCCTGATCGACGATGGCAACCTTGGAGACGACTTCGCGATTGATCAGTTTCTGGATGGATAGTTCGCGCCGCACGGTGTTTTTCAAGTCTTCCACGGTGACGCCACGCTCTTTGAGCTGGCGCTGGAATTCATCCTCGGTGTAGGGACTCTTGAACTCGGTGAACTTGTCTTCGACTTCGCCGTCACTGGCTTCGAGGTTCAGCTTCTTGGCGCGTTCCAGAAGAATTTCATTGTTGATCAGTTCGTCGATGACGTTAAGTTTCAGCGAGAGCGCTTCTTCCTGGGAAGGCTCCTGGCCCTCCGGACTGATGCGCGTACGGTAATATTTTTCGACTTCGTCGCGCTTGATTTCCTTGCCATTCACGACCGCCCAGACATCGGCTGCGGGCGCGGAGGCATTCTTGCAACCGTTCGCCAGAAAAATGACCGCCAAAAAAAGTAGCAGCGCGGCGAACGGCGGCAGTGTCGCGCTGGTACTGCGCGCTGGGCTGCTCGCAGAGTTGCGCTGCTGAAGGAGATTCGGGCGCAGAGTTTGCAAAGGAGTTTGTCCCGCTTAAGCGGCTTTTTTGATTTTGCCCGCGCGAATGCACGCGGTGCAGACTTTCACGCGCTTACGCGCGCCAGAAATCAGAGCGCGGACCGACTTCAGATTCGGATTCCACCGGCGGCGCCGGGTATTGTTGGCGTGGCTGACTACGTTCCCGAAGCTTGGGCCCTTGCCGCAGTATTCACACTTCATTGCCATGATTCGTCCTGTTCGCTCAGAGTTTGCAAAACAAACCCCGACACTCTTCCAATAAATTGAATTCGCGAGAGCAAATAAGTATAGCAAAGGATTGATTGTGGAGAAAGCGCGAGGCGCGAGTGCGTCCGTCTCCAGGTCGTATCTATTAGGGACCGTAGATCACGGGTTGCACCCCGCGCCTCACGAAACACGCGCAAATTTGAACACTCGCGTGAACGAGTGTTTCGGCTAGCTCTTGTTCACGTCAATGGTCACTGGTTGCTCGAGCCGGAAGGTAAGAGGAGTTTCGGCCCGGAGGTGGATATTCCTTTTACCTGTGAAGTAGGCGACGGCAGTTCCAGCGCCGGCACCCACGGGGCCGCCGATGAGTGCTCCTTCACCACCGGCTGCGGCCACGCCGATCAACGCGCCGCCGCCAGCGCCGCCAGCGATCCAGCCGAGGTTGCGCTTCTTGTGGTTGCCGCCAGTACGGAGCGCAGCCGTGGTGCGCAAATCGTAGGTCTTGCCATCCACTTGAACAGCATCAAGGACTAGGCGAAGATGCGCCCTGCCCATCAAGTGTCCTGATTTTCGCGCATCCACCACGAGGCCCTCGACGTGAGCGCCCTGCGGAATGACCGTCTTGCCGTTTACGTCGACCGGTTCGGTCACCGTCGCCTGAAAGTGATCGCCGGACCTGGCTTGGTCGCTGGCGACCGTCTGGTCCAGGGTGATGTGGATCGGTGTCTGCTCCGGAACCGTCAGGAGATCCGGCCTGTCGGCGTAGACCCTTGCACCTGTGACGAGAGCGGCGGCCAGGACGACGGCTCCCCCCATCAGGAGATAACTGCGTTTGGTTAGGAACATAGATACCTCCACTTGGTTAGACGCTTTGGGTTACCCGACGGGTGCCCATGTAAGTCATTGAAAATTAATAGTTTACACAAAAAATATTCCAAATATATGCGTGGCAAGGCTCCTAGTATCAGTGCTGGTTAGAATGGGAATGGTGTGCCTGGGGAGATGAAGATGGGGAGTGACGGAGGGAGTTTAAGGCGGCGGGGTCTTGGGGGACGAAGTAGCCTACGACTATGCCCATGGCACCGTCGCGCAGCAGTTTGCCGGTGGGATTGTTGTAAGTAGCGGTGACCGTGAATTTGTTGCCGGCAGCGATTGGGTAGCCGCCAGTCTGGAAAAAAGTGACGACGGGGATGTTGAGGAGGTGGCCCTGGTTGTCCACTTTTGCAGGCAGAACCGCGACCTGTTTGTTTGCGAGCGCAAATTCCGTTCGTGAAGTTTCCGCCTCCGGCACTTTAACCTCGGAGCGTGCGACACCGGAAACTTCCAGCGTGAGTTGTTGAGCATAGTCGTGCATGTGGCCGCCTACGCCCAGCAATATGCCGGAATATTTTACGGGAACCGAGCCAACTTTTTTGCTGGGACCGGCGGGAAGGTCGTAGCTGGAGTTGCCGCAACTGGCGACGTCCATCCATGCGGGATAAAAATTCTTGACGGGGGCGGGGGTTGCGTCGTCGACATAGGGAATGGAAATTTCCAGAAAGACCTTTTCGTAGGATGTGACGGTTGGATTGTGAATCATGGTTTCGACGCGGATCTGGTCGCCCTTCTCCACGCGGTAGCCGAAGCCGGCAATTTGCGCCCAGTCGGTGAGTTCGCCTCCCGCTCCGAAAATGTGCTCTTCCTTGTTGGGGCAGAGAAAATCGGAGCGGTTTTCATTCCAGAAAGCCACGTGATGAAGAACCACACCGGGAACGGAATTGCCGGCGGCGTCTACTAATTTTGCATGATACGCGAGGAGCCAGCCGGTCATCGGGATGGTCCAGACTAGATCGGGCGGCTGGGGCATTTTCATGTGCGAAGTGTTGGCTGGCAGGTTCATGGGACCGACGCGGAGGGTGATGACGTGAGAAGTCTGATCGGACTTAGCGTCGAGCGTGACGCCTTGCGCGACGGCGTGATGCATTCCGCCCTGCATGAATCCGTCGTGGGTGTGGCCATGTTGCATCTTGGACATGTCGTGATCGGAAACGGCGGGTTGCTGCGCCGCACACGCCGACGCAAAGAGAAGAAAAAAGAGAAAACGGGAACACATCGGGCACCTCGCTAAATCGAAGAACAAAGAGAAATTCCTCGTCGCTGCGCTCTTCGGAATGGCGGCTTTGTGACCCACTCGAAAAGAGCTAAGGCCGTGCCCTACGAAAGGCATTTTACGAGATAACTTTTCTTTCGCAGAGAACAATCACCATCATACGCGTCTGGAAAAACGCCAATACGCATTTGAATTGCGCCTGTTCTTTCGTACCAGTTGCAGGTTCGCGACGCAATCCGGAGGGATTACACAAGTATTACAAAGGGCGCGAGAGGCGCGTGTTAATTTTGGGTTTGTAAGCAGTAGAAGCCCTGAGGACAAAAGATCATGAGCGTATTGGTACACGATAAAACATTCAAAGAGCCGATTAACTGGACGACTTCATTTTTTCTGGGCGCGTTCCACGTCGGCGCAATTGTTGCACTATTTTTCTTTACCTGGAAGGCGTTCGCGATTGCGTTCGTTCTGTGGTGGGTGGCTGGCAGTCTCGGGATTGGCATGGGCTATCACCGGTTGCTGACGCATCGCGGTTTCAAAACTCCAAAATGGGTGGAATATTTCCTGACCACTTGCGGCACATTGGCGCTGGAAGGCGGGCCGATCGCGTGGGTAGCGACGCACCGCGTGCATCACCAGTTGACGGACGTGGAAGGCGATCCACATTCACCACGCGAAGGCGGATTGTGGGCGCACATGGGCTGGATCGTTACTGGCCGAGCCATGCACAACAAAGCCAAAGAGCTTTTGCATTTCGTGCCGGATCTTCGCAAGGATAAATTTCACGTGTGGATCACCGAGTGGCATTGGGTACCGATCGCGGTGCTGGGAGTACTTCTGTTGGCGATAGGCGGGTTGCCAGTACTGTTGTGGGGATTGTTTGTGCGCACGGTTTTGGGACTGCACTTTACCTGGCTGGTGAATTCGGCGACGCATATGTGGGGGTCGCGGCGATTCATTACTAATGACACGTCAAAAAATAGTTTTTGGGTGGCGATACTTACGTTCGGCGAAGGCTGGCACAACAACCACCATGCCCATGCACAGGCAGCACGTCACGGAATTGCGTGGTATGAAATTGACGTGAACTGGTACGGAATCTGCGCGCTCAAGGCGCTGGGCCTCGCATGGGACATTAAATTGCCGAAGTTGACGCAAGCAGCACACACCGAACCGGTGCCAGCCAGCGGGATTTCCGCGCGACCATTCGAAGCGGCAACGGAAGTTGCTGCGCCTGTAGTTGCTGGCGATTAGTTTTCGCGTCTTTTTCAGGATTTGGAAAGAAGGGCAAGTTCGGCGACTCAATATAAGTACCGCGTCGCTGGCTCACCTCTGACAGAAACTGCCAGTCTGACATAAACTACACAGCATGCGCATTACACGCCGCACGAAGGCCATGGCGTTTTTTATTGGGCTGGGCGTGTGCCTGGTCGGCTTAGCGGTTGCGCTCAACGTCAGTTGGATTATTTTTCATTGGCGGCAAGTGGTGCCGCTGGTGCTTGGCATTATTCTTTTTGGATTGCTGATCGCGGGAATGGTGATCAACACGATTTTTCTGGTGCGCGAAATCCGGCGGAACGAACAGCAAGATAGTTTTCTGAACGCTATCACTCACGAACTGAAAACTCCGATTGCTTCGATTCGACTTTATTTGCAAACTTTGGAAAGCCGTCCGCTGGATGAAGCCAAGCGCCGCGAGTTTTACCACATCATGCAGGAAGACACCGACCGGCTGCTGGGGACAGTCGAGCAAGTCCTCAAAGCCAGCGAAGTGCGGCAGGGAAACGCACGGCAGAACTGGAAAGAAGTGGATTTTGCGGCAGTGGTGCGCGATGCGCTGGGACTGGCACGCGTGCGGCAACATTTATCCGACGAAGCGATGTATTTCGGCAGCGAACCTTCGGATGGCATCACGGTCATGGGCAACGCAGAAGAATTGCGCACCGCGGTGTTCAATCTTTTCGATAACGCTATTAAATATTCCGGCGAAAAAAAGAAAATTGTCGTGGACATTCTGGCGCCCAACATCGATACGGTGTCGCTACGCGTATGCGATCACGGCGTCGGCATTCAAGCAAAAGAGTTGAAGCGGATCTTCAAGCGTTTTTATCGGGCGCCCAATCCGATGAGCCGGGAGGTTAAAGGAACGGGCCTGGGATTGTTCATTGTGCGGTCGATTGCACGAAGGCACGGCGGCGACGCATACGCCGAGAGTGAAGGAGAAGGGCTGGGCAGCACGTTTACCATGCGGCTGCCGAGAATTTACCGCGCATGAGCCGGATATTGATTGTCGAAGACGAAGCGCACCTGGCACAGGGACTGCGCTTTAATTTTGAGGCGGAAGGCTACACGGTGCAGACAACGGACCGCGGCGAAGACGCCTTGACACGCCTAACGGAGAAAAAGGAAAAGTTTGATGTGCTGGTGCTGGACGTGATGCTGCCGGGCAAGGATGGTTTTGAGGTGGCACGAGAATTGCGCGAAGCGAAAAATTATATACCGTTGTTGATGCTGACGGCGCGTGGCCGGCCGGAAGATGTGCTGAAGGGATTCGAAGCGGGCGCGGATGATTATTTGCCGAAGCCGTTTAACCTGGCAATTCTGATTGCGCGAGTGGAAAGTCTGCTGCGCCGCAAGAATTGGGCGCACAACGTGAACAATGTGACGGCGGGCCGATCGCAGCAAGATCCTGAGCCGGCAGATATTTTCCGCTTTGACAACAAGGAAGTGGACTTTCGCAACCTGCAATTGCGCGCCGGTGAAAAGATCGTGCAACTGACGGTGATGGAGACGGATCTGCTGCGTTACTTGATCAAGAACGCCGGACACCCGGTTTCGCGGAAGGCTATCCTTCAGGACGTTTGGAATCTGCACGAAGAGACCGACACTCGAGCGATCGACAGCTTTGTCGTTCGGCTGCGCAAATATATCGAGCCCAAGCCGTCAAAACCGCGCTATTTGCTGACGATTCGCGGACTGGGCTACCAGTTCGTTGCTAAACCGCAACACTGAACGCGATCATCGTTAGTCGGAAGAATAGCAATCGCGATTCAATTTTCGTAATGGCGATAAATGCTCTAAAATAAACACTGTCAGTGCTGTGGGCGTGTAGCTCATGCGAACTTCAATGATTCGATAGGACTTAGCCTACATTTCCCTCCGTTTTTGCCCCTTTTGATTGACCCAAGGATTGTCCCAAGCAAAACCTAGCCTTCAAGAGGTTCTCTTTTTTAACGAGGGTCAGCGTTGACTGCACGCGTTAGAATGGCTCTACATGATTGACTGGAATGGAAAGCGCATACCCGTGGGCAACGGTGTTCAAGGCTAGGCAAGAGCACCCATCGGGCAAAACTGTTCCAGCCGAATACAAAGTCACTCCCCGACAACGATTCGTAGTTAGGAACGCTCTCGAAGAGTTGCGCGATGTCAAAAAGAACAAGGAAGCGTCGATCCCTGAGGCGATGCACGGGCATTACCGAGATTTATTATCTACGTTGACGGCGGTTGGGATATGTCGTTGGCTTCCATTCACCACATTCGCGGCTGGGAAATGACAACCGACGGCGAGGTAGTGGATTATTTGAAGATGTGTTTGGCTCCGTCCCATGCAAGCAGAATTCACATTTTATAGCGGCGCCTTCGAAGCTACGACGCCGAGATTGGCGATGTTATCGCCCTTTTTCAGTGAGGGAACAGCGTTCACGTGAAGGACCACGCCTGCTTCGGGAGCGCGTGGTTCGAGGATGACTTTCCCGAAATAGTCGGTGACATATCCTAGCTTCATGCCTTCCTGAACGTACGAGCCGCGCTTGACCAGCGGATACCAGATGCCAGGGCCGTCCGAAACGATGTCAGCGATCTTTTCCAGCCAAACTGGATGTTCGATGTAGTGCGGCGTGCCAGGGAGCATTTTCAAGGCGCGCATGGTGCTTAGAGTGCCGTTGACCAAGAGTGCCACATCATCGGTTTCGACTGTGCCGGCATACCCGGCTTCTACAACAATCGAAGGTTTCCCGCGGAGAGAGGCCGTGTTGTCAAGGTACCGGCTGACGGCAAGATCCGATGGGCGGTCGTGCCAAATAATGATGTGATCCAGGCCGAAAGCGAGAACCATCTCCTTCGAGATATGGTCCTGTGAGTCTTTGCCGGTGGGTCCCCAGTAAGCGTAGGGCCGGAGGCTCTCGTCGAGGTCGCCACCGTGATAGTCAATCAAGTAGTCCGCGCGATCCACGACCTGTTTGGTAATAAGGAAGGAAACGCGGTCCGTTTGCGTTCCATCGGCTTTGCCTGGATAGAAGCGGTTCATGCTCTTGTTATCTACCGGATTGACGTGCGGGACTTTTTGCTCGAACGAAGCAATGTTAACCAGAGGAATCAAGATAACCGTGCCCGAAATCTTGGCGGGGTCGAGATCGACGATCAATCTTTCGACAGCAATGACGGAAACGTATTCCGTCCCATGCGCACCGGTCACCAGCGCAAGGACCGGGCCGGGCTTGGTGCCATTCACCACGACCACGGGAATGTTTGTTCCGGCATCGACGCCGGCAGGGACTTCGAGGTAACCGGTCGCTTTCTGGCCAGGCGCGGCAGAAGCAGTGCCGACGGCGAAAGACGTTTGCTGAGCCGTGGCAAAGAATGGCAGGAACACAAAGATGATGAGGGAAACCAGAGAAAGACGAAATGAGCGAAGCATGAAACCTCCCCGGGAGCGGACCTTGCGGCCAACTCACGGCGAGCGAGCATAACGTGTGAGCGGCGGGCAGGCAATGGGCGACCGCTCCAAGTGTCAAGAGCAGGCGCATTGATGATTGCTTGGATCTGCTCCCGAGCGAGGAACCCAACAAGCGGGCGTTTTCTGGTAGGTACCAACGAATGGGGCTTCTCAATTCTTGCAAAGATTGGACACCAATCATGTCGGCGTAGTCGGACATTCGAGGGGCGGATGGTCTGCCATCGTCGCTTGCCGGATGAGCGCATAAAGGCACACGTTAGCGAAGACGGGAACGCTGGTGGCCAAGGACTTCAATATCCGGGAGCGTCAATCCCGAAAGAGTCCAACCTTTACGTCGAGGGCTCGTCTTTCTGCAAGGCACTTCTGAAAAAATCCACCTCCACCGTTTTGTCCGCCAGTAATCGCTTTAGCTCATTGACCCTCCCTACGAAGTCTGCTTTCGCGGGAATTCTGTTTCGATATTGTCCCTTCAACTTCAGCATCCAGTGGCTCCAGTCGGTAGCGCCAGGTGTACAGTAGACCCCGGCTTACGCCGAGCTTCCGCGATAGCCTCGTGATGTTCTCGCAGGCATTCATCCTCGCAACAGCTCGGCGGCGGAACTTCTGTTTGTATCGCTCTTTCCATTTTCTTTCCACGTTGCAACTCCTTTCCTGTAAGCCTCTCCCAATTGACTTTATACGCTAATAGCGTATACTTGGAACTGTACGCTAGTGGCGTACCAGGAACAGGATGGAATTCCTCGAAGCCCCGGCCTTCACGCGCTACGTCTCCGGTTATCTGACGGACGACGAGTATCGCGAACTACAAAACCGGCTGGCGGCTGCACCAGAACATGGTGCCGTTATCCCCGGAACAGGAGGATTTCGGAAGCTTCGTTGGGCAGACCCAAGACGTGGCAAAGGACGAAGAGGCGGTCTGCGAGTGATCTATTATTACTTCCCAGGCGAACGACAAATCTGGCTGATTACGGTCTACGACAAGGACGAAGCTTCAGACCTTTCGCCTAAAGAAAGGCAAGCTTTGAAGAGTGCCAGTGAAATTGAGCTCCGGGCTCGGCAGGCTGCGAAACAGAGGAAATCGCGGAGGTGAAGGCGATGAGCAAGAGAAAGATTTTCGACGAAATGATGGAAGGTGTTCGAGCGATGAAAAGCCATCGCGAGGGCAAAATCACGCTGCGCACTTACAACGTTGAAGCGGCACCGCTGCCCAAGGTGGATTCGAAGCTGATTCGAGATACGCGTAAGAGGCTGCACTGTTCACGAGCCGTTTTCGCTCGGAAGCTGCGCATTAACGAACGCACGCTTGAGAAATGGGAACAGGGTCGCGCAAAGCCCAATCCTCAGGCAGCAGCCCTCGTCTTGTTAGTTCGCAAATATCCCGACACCCTCGAACGATTGGAACGGGTTGCCGTAGGTTAGCAATCGTCCGCTCCTAGGCACGTCAGAGAGACAAGGCGAACCCGACAAGCGTATACGAAGTATCTGGAACTTGCGCCTGATTCACAATCTGCACCCAGTGTGAAGGAAAAACTCGATGCGTTGTCTCAATCAACCTGATTTATCTCGGACGAAAATAACTGCCCAGCGCTACTCCTGTTTGACGTGTACTTGGATTTCTGGACTAGTCCAGTGGCGGCCGCGATTGAGGGCGGTCAGCCACTTGGAAGCATGGCCACCAAAAACTGTCTCAAAATTGGGGTTCACTCCAGATGGTCGAAAAGCGAAGGAACGTATTTTGGAATCGGCGGAAATGCTTTAGAATGAACGGTACTCCGACTGTGGGCGTGTAGCTCAGCTGGGAGAGCGCATGCTTTGCAAGCATGAGGTCGCAGGTTCGATCCCTGTCACGTCCACCAAACTTCTTACTGACTGCATAGAACTTCAGTTTCGTCTCCGCTCTGAACTCTACGTTTTGACCCCCGTGGAATGAAGCTAGACCGAGACAAATGGACCAGTCTCAGGCCGAGGGTGTCCTTCCTGTAGTGCTCGCTCGACTCGAGTCCATTTTTCGGTGTGTTTAATGGAACCTTACGACCGCCGGCCACGTATTCTCCGCTGTGCGACCGATCAGCCCAACCCGTCGTCTAATCCAGTACGCGGTCGGCTAGGAGGAACGCGATGAGCAACCTCTTGCAGGATATTCGCTACGCGTTTCGCCTTTTCCGCAAGTCACCTGGATTTGTTCTCACCGCTGTGCTCTCGCTAACCCTCGGAATTGGGGCAACTACTGTTGTCTTCAGCGTGGTCTACGGCATTCTCCTCGATCCCTATCCTTACAAGGACGCGGATCGCATGGTGCACGTCGAGCTGCGCGACAAATCCGGCCGCGGTCCCCTTTTGCTTGTGAATGGCGCGCAATATCAGGACCTGCGAAAGAGCGCTTCCATCGACGACGTGTTTTTGATGAAGAATCTGCAGCAGAGCCTGACCGGGGCGGAATTCCCCATTACCGTTCAAGTCGGACGCTACACCCCAAACTTGTTTGATTATATGGGCGTGCCGCCTCTGCTGGGGCGAGAGTTCACGTCCGCCGACGCGCCAGGAGGGAATGCCGCTCCGGTTGCATTGCTAAGCTATTTATTCTGGCAGCGGCAGTACGGCGGAAGCCGCGAGATCGTAGGCAAAACGATTGAGCTGGACCACGCCCTATATACGATTGTCGGTGTAGTGCCGCAACGCTTCACTTGGGGCGACTCGGACGTTTATCTTCCGGGAAATCCCACCGCTGATCCGCACGAGTATTGGCTGTCCTTCGTCAAGCTAAAGCCCGGCACAAAATTTCCAGCCGCCACAGCCGAGCTGCAGAGCCTTGTGGACAATTTCGCCAAACAGGACCCCAAAAATTATCCGCAAGACAGAAAGGCCGCGATCGTCACCCTTAACGAAGAAGTGCTCGGCCGCTTTGCCGGCACATTAGTGCTTTTATTTGGTGCAGTAGTGGTCTTGTTGCTCATCGGTTGCGGGAATGTTTCTATCCTGCTCCTTGCACGCGGCATCGCCCGGCAACACGAGCTTGCGGTGCGGGCTTCAGCGGGCGCTGGACGCGGCCGACTGATCCGCCAACTGCTGACCGAATCGATCTTGTTGTCAGTCACAGGCGCGGCAGTCGGTGTCTTGGTCGCCTACCGCGGAACGAAGGCCATCTCCACCATGTTGCCCTATTACTCTTTTCCGCATGAAGCCGCAATCCGAGTGAACAGTATGGTGGTGCTGTTCAGCGCCGCGGTGGCGTTGCTCACCGGAATCCTTTTTGGAATTTCGCCGGCCTGGCAACTTTCCCAGCCGCAGCTAGGGCCCTTGATTCAGTCCAGCAGTACCAAAATGACCGGAAGCACACGCGGCCGCAATTTGCACCAGCTCCTCATTGCAGGCCAAGTGGCGCTCACACTGCTCTTGATGGCCGGAGCCGCTTCAGCCATGAAATCGTTCGTAGCGCTCACGCACACGCCGCTGGGATTCGACCCGGACCACGTGCTCTCTTTCGATGTAACGCTGCCCAAAGGTGCAAAACCGTCATGGCAAGAACGCCTGAACGCCGAGGAAGCTGTGCGGCTGGCACTTGAACAAACGCCCGGAGTGTCTTCGGCCGGAGTCTCTGCTTCGTGGTTCCCGCCGTTTGGCGGTTTCCGGGCCAAAGTCGAGATTCAGAGCAAACCGACGCTGACCGACTCGGAGGCCGTAATGGCGCTGGTGAGTCCTGAATTATTTTCCACTCTGCACGTTACGCTTTTGACCGGCCGCATATTTAGCCAAACTGAAGTAATGAACGCGGCGCATCTGGCGCTCGTCAATCAAGCTTTCGTAAAAGAATACCTCGCTGACCGCAACCCGCTCGGCCAAAGTGTTCGCAGCCCGATGCTCAAATTTGACCAGGCGTCTTTTGTATTCGCGCAAGCTCCGGATGATTGGCTGCAAGTGATTGGAATTGTGGGTGACACGAAAAACGATGGCTTACAGCGCCCAGTGAAGCCTATGATTTTTCTTCCATACACGTTCGTCCTCCCTCCCGACCAGGTGTTTTTTGTCCGCGCCAGCGGCGATCCCGAGACGACCATTCGTTCGATTCGCCAGCGGCTACGGGAAATCAGCTCCGAATTCATAGTTGCCGATTCCCCGAACTATGCGCTCGCGTGGCGGCTGGATACGCAAGGATGGGGACAAGAACGTTTCATCGCCACCCTCTTCGGGCTGTTTGCCTTCCTCGCGCTCGCGCTGGCCGCAACCGGTCTATACAGTGTGGTGTCCTTTGTGGTTACGCGGCGAACGCAAGAGCTTGGGATTCGCATGGCGCTCGGCGCGCGGCGTGGAAGTGTTATTCAGCTGGTGCTGGCCTCAACTGCCGCCACACTGGGCATCGGTATTGCCGTGGGTCTGGGCCTCAGTGTGATTCTCAGTCGCCTCGTCACGGCTCGGGTAGGTAGCAGTTCGCGCGATCCCCTCACGCTTCTCTTGGCGGCGTCGCTCCTCTTCCTTGTCGCTATGCTTGCGTGCGCGTTTCCCGCTTGGCGCGCTGCCTCCATCGAACCGATGCGGGCGCTGCGTACGGAATAGCGACTAAAAGCAGGCAAAGTCCTGATCGGCAGCGCGAAGCGATTGTCCGTTCTCGCAAATGCGCGTCCCATAATCGGCCAGTGATCAGTTCGCAGGCTGCCGAGTGTGCGGCGTATTTCTCTTTGTATGCATATGGTTAGGCAATGTAGAGCGTTGGCATGCAGCATGCGTTGGCTCAAGCATGAGCGCGAACCACACGAAACGAAAATCTAATGGGGCGAAAACATTTTTGGCTGCAGCTCGACGAGGTAACCATGATGCATTCGTCGCACTGATCTCTCCTCACGCAGCGAATCTTCGGCGATTAGCGCGGGGCTTTACCCGAAATGCGGAGGATGCCGAGGACGTTTGCCAGCAATCCTTGTTGAAGGCCTTCACCAAGTTGAATCATTTTGCGAGCGCGAACGAAGTCGCAACCGCCGAATTCCGTTCGTGGCTCGCTAAGATTACGGCTAATTCGGCCATCGATTTCCTTCGCCGCACGCGGAGCGCTCGGATGGTCGCACTGGAGGAATGCGATCACTTACAGAAACCGGACGCAGACAGCTGGGGAGAAAATCCCGAAGCGTCCTATGCGCGCCGGGAGCGCTCGCGCATCATTCTGGAAGCTGTTGCGGCGCTGCCCACGGGCCTCCGCAGCGTCTGCATGCTTCGCAATCTCGAGGAGCTTTCGACAAAGGAAGTCGCTGACCGGCTTGGGCTTCCAGCCGTCACTGTGAGGGTGCGTCTATTTCGAGCACATTGCGAGCTAAGAAAACGCCTTGGAGTTGGTTCGCAGGATTGTGAGCAAGTTCGCAGACGTCTCGCTACGTGAAGAAGCCAACTGCAGAGTCACGTCAGCGAAAGAACCCTAACATCTTGATGAACTCCGCGAACCGAATGAATTCGCGTGCGAAGACTGCCACCCTCAGTCCCAAGTGTCCGATATTGGAACGACGAATTCCGATATCGCGCAAGGCGGAGATTTGACGGGAGACTTGTCGCGCTTAAGTTATAGATAATACGCAGCATCAGCGAAATATGATTCCGGCACCGATCGTGCCAGAAAGATAATGTAGAACTTTATGGATATTCCACGCCCATCAAACGCACGAGCCAAAATGATCCGCAGAACCGTCCTGGTGTCGGCGGCGGTTCTCCTGTTAGGCGGTGTGACGCTCGGGCTCTCAAGGTTGCGTCCTGCCGCTCCCACGGTGGATCGGGCGACCGTGTGGACTGACGAGGTGAAGCGCGGTCCGATGCTGCGCGAAGTCCGCGGTCTGGGAACCCTGGTTCCCGAGGACATTCGCTGGATTGCAGCGCAGACCGATTCCCACGTGGATCGCGTTGTGCTGCATCCCGGCGCCATCGTGAAGCCCGATTCCGTCATCCTGGAGCTAAGTGATTTGCAGCTGCAGCGTGATGTTCTGGACGCAGAATATCAGCTCAAAGGAGTGCAAGCCGATTACGCAAACCTCAAAGTGCAGGTGAATAGCGAACTGATGAACCAGAAAGCAGTGGAAGCGTCCCTGCGCAGCGATTACGAGCAAGCAAAGATTCAGCACGAGGTAGACGAAAAGCTCAAAACGGAAGGAATCGCATCGAGCGTGACTGCAAGACTTTCCAAAGTAAAAGAAGACCAACTGGCAATTCGCTTACAACTCGAGAGTGAACGTACGAGAGTTGCCGCAGACTCCGCCATTGCCCGCCTGCAGGCGCAAGAATCCCATGTGCAGCAGCAGAAAGTGCTGTATCAACTGAAAAAGAGCCAGCTTGACGCGCTCCATGTTCGCGCCGGCATCAACGGAGTGCTGCAACTCGTGCCCGTTGAAGTGGGCCAGCACGTGACTCCTGGAACGAATGTGGCGCGCGTAGCCGATCCCAGGAAGCTGAAGGCGGAAATCAAGATCGCCGAAACCCAAGCGAAAGACATTGCAATCGGATTGAAGGCAACCGTCGACACACGCAACGGCATAGTCGCGGGACATGTTTCGCGCATCGACCCGTCCGTACAAAACGGTACCGTAACGGTGGATGTGGCCATAGATGATGCGTTGCCACCCGGCGCGCGCGCCGATTTAAGCGTGGACGGCACAGTGGAAATCGAAAACCTGAAGGACATTCTTTACGTAGGACGCCCGGTACACGGTCAGTCCGACAGCACTATCGGCATCTTCAAGCTGGTTGACGATGGAGCGGAAGCCGTTCGCGTTAACGTGAAGCTGGGGCGAGCGTCGGTGAACACGATCGAAGTGCTGAGTGGCTTGCAGGCCGGGGACAAAGTGATTCTTTCCGACATGTCCCAATGGGACAACTTCGAACGCATCCGGTTGCGATAGCCGGGGCAAGGAAATCCGCCGATGCACGGAAGAGATTTTTTGACGGTGAGTGAACAGAGTACAGGGCACATTCGTTCCTAGTGAGGGAGGATGCGATGCAAACGCTCTGGCAGGACTTCCGATACAGTCTGCGAATGCTGGCAAAAAATCCCGGGTTCAGCGCCATAGCGATTCTGACGCTGGCGCTGGGAGTTGGCGCGAACACCGCCATTTTTAGCGTCGTCAACGCAGTGTTGCTGCGGCCTCTGCCATTTGAAGAGCCAGATCGGTTGGTGCAGATCTGGCACACGCCTCCGCAGGCAAGCTTTCCGGGCATCCCGACGTTCTCGGTGTCGCCGGCCAATTTTCTCGACTGGCGTAGTCGCAGCCATGCTTTCGAGGGTATGTCGGCTTATGGATTCGGACGCTATACGCTAACCGGTACAGGCCATCCCGAGGCTGTACGGATGGTCGCCGCGACGAGCGGCTTCTTTTCCATTTTGCGCGCGAAGCCGCTGCTCGGCCGCACGTTCCTGGAGGAAGAAGATTCACCCGGGCGCGATCACGAAGTCATTTTGAGCTACAACCTATGGCGCAGTCGCTTCGGGGCTGATCGGAATGTGGTTGGCAAGAATATCGCTTTGAATGAGCAGGCGTTCACGGTGGTCGGCGTGATGGGGCCGAATTTTGAGTTTCCCATCTCAACCGATCCGGACGCCCGCCCGCAGATGTGGAAGCCGCTAGGCTGGACCGACCAGGAACGCGGCGTGCGTGACAATCACAACTACGGAGTGCTTGCTCGCCTGAAGTCGGGCGCCACGTTACAGCAGAGTCGGGCAGAACTGGACAGCATCTCCAACCAGTTGGCGCTGCAATATCCGAGCGACAACAAGGGTTGGGGAGCGACGCCGGTTCCGCTTCGCGAAGATTTAGTTGGTGATGTACGGCCGGCGTTGCTGATCCTGCTCGGCGCCGTCGCGCTTGTGCTGCTCACCGCCTGCGCAAACGTTGCGAATCTGCTGCTGGCGAAGACGCTGTCACGCCGGAAAGAGATCGCTATCCGCGCCGCAATGGGCGCCAGCCGCTACCGTCTTTTACAGCAGGCACTCTCGGAGACCGTGTTGCTGGCGCTGGCTGGGGGCGCGCTCGGCTTGATCTTTGCGCATTACGGCGTGGTCTTGATTGTGAGATTTTTGGCGCAGAGGCTGCCGCGCTCCACAGAAATCGGGTTGGACGTGTGGGTCTTAACATTTGCGTTGGGCGTTTCGCTGCTGTCTGGAATCGCTGTTGGACTGTTGTCGATGTTGCGTTTGGCGAAAGCAGATGTCAGCGAGTCGCTGAAGCAAGGTCTCGGCCGGACGTCTTCGGAATCAGGCGGGGCTCGACTGCGCAACATACTTGTCGTATCCGAAGTGGCGCTTTCGCTGATGCTTTTAGTTGGCGCGGGTTTGCTGATTCGCAGTCTCTCGACGCTGCGTCACGTAAATCCTGGTTTTGATCCGGATCGCCTGCTGACCTTGGAGGTTTCAATTCCGTCAAGCAAATTTTCAGAGCCGGCGCAGCAGGTCAGATTTTTCAACCGAGTGCTTGATCGGGTCCGTGCCGTGCCTGGAATTCAATCGGCTGGCTTCGTCGACAGTCTGCCGTTGAGCGGTGATGGTTCGCACCAGCCGGTTTCTGTGGAAGGACGACCGGTTGTCGCAATGGCTGACCAGCCAGAGGTAGATGTGCGGCTTATCAGTCCCGGATACATTAGCGCGATGCATATCGCTCTTTTAAGCGGACGCGACATTGACCATTCCGATGTCGCGAACCGCCCTGGAGCGGTGCTCATCAGCCAATCGATGGCGAAGCTTTTCTGGCCGAACGAAAGCCCGATCGGCAAGCATTTGACGCTGTATTTCTATCGCGATCTGCCGCGAGTGGTTGTCGGCGTGGTGGCTGATGTCAAAATGGATTCACTGAACGAAACCCGGCCTGCGCCAGCTCTCTACTTCCCACTGGCCCAAGTATCTCCTCCAACCGGCGGAGCCTGGCACTCATTCGGGATGAGTCTAGCCATGCGGACGGATGGTGATCCACTGAACGTCGTCTCAATGGTTACAGATTCGATCCGCGACGTGGATGCAGAAGTACCTTTGTTGAGCATCCGAACGATGGACGAATCGGTGTCGGCGTCGCTGTCGCCGCAACGGTTCACGATGCTGCTTCTGGCCGCGTTCGCCGGAACGGCGCTGCTACTCGCGGCGGCGGGCATCTATGGTGTGATGGCCTATTTGGTTACGCGCCGAACACGGGAAATCGGCGTCCGCATGGCGTTAGGAGCTATCGCCGGCGATGTGCTCCGGCTGGTGATCGGGCAAGGAATGTGGACCACCATCGTCGGCATGGCGATCGGAATCGGCGGGTCATTCGCGTTGACTCGAACCATGCAGTCGCTGCTGTTCGGTGTGAGCACCACGGATCCGCTGGATTCCGGCGCGAAGGGCGACAAAAGTCGATCCGTTGGTGGCGCTGCGCTATGAGTAGCGGATGCTGATGCAAACTGTGTGGCAGGACGTGCGTTACGGACTCCGGATGCTGGCGAAGAATCCGGGCTTCACTGCAATCGCGGTGCTGACACTTGCTCTGGGCATCGGTGCAAACACCGCAATCTTCAGTCTTGTGGATGGCATTCTTCTGCAGCCGCTTCCCTACGCTAGCCCCGAACAGCTCGTTAGCGTGACTGGCTCTTACCCGAGGGGCGCGTTTGTCGCGATGCGCGAGCAGCTGCGCACGCTCGAGGTGGCCACTTACGCGGAGGGCCATGAGTTCAACCTCGCTGGCCAGGGAGAGCCTGTGCGACTTGCGGGCACATTCGTTTCCGCCGAACTTTTTTCGGTGCTTAACGCTCTCCCGGAAAAGGGACGAACATTTTATCCAGGCGAGGACGTGGCCGGGCAGGACAACTATGTAATCCTGAGCCACGCCTTGTGGCAGCAGCGATTTGCGCGAGATCCCGCAATCATTGGCCGGTCGATTGAGCTTGAAGGGGTAAACCGGCAGGTCGTCGGCGTGATGCCAGAGAGTTTTCGGTTTCCATCCGCAAAAACCGAACTATGGATTCCGCTGCATAACGATCCACGGGCTGTTTTCGACTATTGGGCGGGCGATTACATGCCTGTGGTTGGGAGGCTCCGTCGCGCTGTCGGGATCGCTGAAGCCCGCGCAGAAATTCGCACGTTTCAATCCCGGGTATTCGCCCTGTTTCCCTGGACGATGCCGGCGAGCTGGAACGCGGACGTCAGTGTCGTTCCACTGCAAAACGGTATGGTTGCGGACGTGCGCGTGCGGCTGGTGCTCTTGCTTGCGGCTGTACCGCTGGTGCTCTTGATCGCGTGCGCCAACGTGGCCAACCTCACGCTTTCCCGAGCGGCAACCCGCGAGAAGGAAATTAATATTCGCTTCGCGCTGGGCGCTGGAAGACAACGAATTGCCCGGCAGCTTCTGACGGAAAGCGTGTTGCTGGCTTCTATGGGTGGGTTGCTCGGATTATTTTTCGCCAGCGCAGGTCTTTCCTTGCTTCGAGCGGCGCTTCCGGCGGACACGCCGCGTCTCACGGATGTGCACATAAACTGGCAAGTGCTCGTCTTTACGGGCGGACTTGCAATGATCACGGGTCTTATCTTCGGACTCGCGCCGGCCCTCCAGTCATCTCGCCAGGGCCAAGTCCTCACCGATGCTCTTAAGTCCGGCGGGCGCGGCTCGGTGGTTTCCGTCTCGCAGCGTCTGCGTAGTTCGCTGGTGGCCGGCGAAGTTGCGTTCGCGGTGCTGCTGGTGATTGCCGCGGGACTTTTGATCCGCAGCTTCTGGGCGCTTTCGCATGTTAATCCGGGCTTCCGGGCACAGCAGGTGGTGACGGCGCGAATCACTCCCAATGAATCGCTTTGCAACGACGCGGCCCGTTGTCTGGATTTCTACCGCGACGTTCTGGAGCAATTGCGAAACTCCCCGGGCGTGACCGCTGCAGCGCTGGTGAACACACTTCCACTAGGTGGCAGAGTGAGTAAGCGATCTCTGGAGGTCGAGGACCTGAATCCCGGTGAGATCTCGCCGCTATTTTGGCTGGACATAATTACTCCCGACTATTTCCGGACAATGGGCATTTCTCTACTGACGGGCAGGGCGTTTACTGACTCCGACACAACAGGCGCCCCGGTTGCGATCGTAACCGCCGAAACTGCGCGGCGCTTCTGGCCGAACGAGAGTGCTATCGGAAAACTCGTTCGGCTTCTTGATGAGAAGGAATGGCGCACCATCGTGGGCGTGACTCAGGAAGTGCGCGCTTACAATCTGCAGCAGAATGTCCCCGATTGGATTCGCGGGACTGCCTATGTTCCATACAATCGGACTGCCACGCTCGAGACACGACGAATACCGGCGGAGATGACTGTAGCGATCCGCATGGCGTCGGATACCGCACAAGCCGGAGCGCTGCTTCGGGGTGTGGTCACGGATCTGAACCCGCAGGTTCCTGTCAGCGAAGTGAAAACGATGAGTGCCGTAGTCTCGGAGGCGGTGGCCACACCAGCGTCGACCACTTCTCTTTTTGTTACGTTTGCAGGTCTGGCACTCCTACTGGGGATGATTGGAATCTATGGCGTGCTGTCATTTCTCGTATCGAAGCGTACTCGCGAGATTGGTATCCGCATGGCATTGGGCGCGCAACGTCGCGATGTGTTGTTGCTGATCATAAAGGAGGGCGCGAAGTTCTCCTTTGTGGGCGTGGTGCTCGGAGTGGCAGGCGCATTCGGGGTAAGTCGCCTGTTGGCGAGCCAGCTCTACGGCGTCAGTACGACGGATCCAATCACTTATGCCGCCGTCGCCATCGCGATGACGGTGGTAACGCTGTTGGCGTGCTACATCCCCGCGCGCCGCGCGATGCGAATCGATCCGTTAGTGGCACTGCGCTATGAATAGGAGGGGCTGATGCACACATTCTGGCAGGACGTGCGTTACAGCTTGCGAATGTTGCGGAAAAATCCCGGCTTCGCAGCGGTCGCTGTGCTATCCCTGGCGTTAGGAATCGGCGCCAATACTACTATCTTCACCGTTGTGAATGCCATTCTCCTCAATCCCTTGCCCGTCAAGAATATTACGCGTCTCGTCGAAGTGGATACGATTGACAGTAAGACGTTAGTCACCACTGCCAATACCACCAAGCTCAGCATGTCGTATCCGAATTTCCAGGATTACGCCAGAGAAAACCAGGTTTTCGCCAGCGTTGGATGCTTTGTTGGTCCCCTGCCATTGACGTGGAGTGGTGGCGCGGAACCCAGGCAAATTTTCGGACAAATGGTCAGCGCAAACTATTTTGAAATCCTCGGACTGCGTCCTCGTTCGGGCCGTTTCTTCCTGCCCGATGAGGATACCAAGCCGGGCGGCAACAATGTCGCGGTAGTAAGCTACAGCTTGTGGACCAATAAATTCGGATCTGATCCCAATGTGGTTGGCAAGATTCTCACGCTGAACGCAACCCCTTACACGGTGATAGGTGTGGCGCCCCACGGCTTCAAAGGTACCTTTACCTTCGGCAACGCCGAACAAGTGTGGATTCCCGTCAGTATGTATTCCCAGGTACTGGCGGGTTTCTTCAAAGACAATTTTAACGACCGCAGGTTTCTGGCCACCGTCGTGATCGGCCGGCTAAAAGATGGCGTTAGTCTGGGTGGAGCAGAAGCCTCGCTGAAGACTATCGCATCTCATCTCGAGAGCGCATTTCCGAAAGACAACGCCAGCCGGAGTGTGGCGCTCACAGCTCTCGCCGAGGCGGCTGTAGGAGTGAACAATCGCAGTCAGTTCGTGCTCGCCGGTGGATTGATGATGGGAATCGTGGGTTTGGTCCTTCTGATCGCATGTGTGAATCTGGCAAATTTGCTGCTGGCTCAAGCTGCTCGACGAGAAAAAGAGATTGGCTTGAGAGCGGCGCTCGGAGCCAGCCAGGGCAGGGTGATGCGGCAATTGCTCACAGAAAGCCTGGTGCTCGCGATCCTCTCGGGAGTTGTCGGCTTAGTGATCGCCTATGGGGGCCGCGCAGCCAGACCTGATCGAGGCGCTGAAAGTTGGCGGACGAGGAGGCACCGTGGGCTGGACGAGAAACCCGTTCCGTAGCCTTCTGGTCGTAACGGAAATTGCGCTCGCGCTTGTCGCGCTGGTCGGAGCGGGTTTATTTATTCGCAGCATGCAAAACGCGCAACGCGTCGATCCAGGGTTCGAGTCGAAAAATCTCTTCGTGTTCGCTTTCGACCTAGGAGCCTTGCATTACGAGGAGGGCCGTGGGCAGCAGTATTTTCGCGCAGCCATCGATCGCGCCAAGTCGTCTCCCGGCGTCCGGTCGGCCACCATCGCCTCCAATTTTCCGCTCGGCGGAGGACTCGCGCGGACCGTGTTCCCCGAAGGCCAAGATGAAGCTTCCGGCTATCGTGGGACCTTGACCCAGCTCAACGACATCGCGCCGAATTTTTTTGAGACACTGCGCGTTCCGTTGCTATCAGGCCGCGAATTCACTGACGCAGATCGCAAAGGCACCAAGCAAGTCGCCATCATTAGTGAAGCAATGGCCAAACAATTCTGGCCAAATGAGAACGCGGTTGGGAAGCGCTTCCATTTCTTCGGAGAGACCGCCCTGCGCGAGGTCGTTGGTATCGCGCGCAATACCGTGGTGAATGCCATTGGAGAAGAGCCTCAGCCGTTGGCTTACCTTCCACTCACCCAAGACTATGCCCCTGCGGTCACCATGCAGGTGCGCACTAACAGCCGGCCCGAAGCGGTTATCGCCACAGTTCGCAGCCAAGTTCAATCGCTAGACACAAACCTCGCGCTAACGAACATCAACACCATCGGAGAATTGATCGATCAGGGGCTATGGGCGCCGCGAATGGGTGCTGCTCTGCTGACCGTGTTCGGTGGGCTCGCGCTCATCCTCGCGGTGGTCGGTGTTTACGGCGTACTCTCCTATTCGGTGAATCAGCAAACGCGCGAAATCGGTATTCGTATGGCCATGGGCGCGCAAACGGGTCGCATATTGGGTCTCGTGGTGGGTCAAGGAATGCGGCTGGCAATCGCTGGACTGGTGCTGGGTATGCTGACTGCTTTCGCAGCGACGCGCGTCCTTTCCAGCCTGCTCTTCGGAGTCAGCGCTCACGATCCGCTTATCTTCGGTGGTGTCTCGCTGGTTTTGGCGACCGCCGCTATCCTGGCTTGCTACATCCCCGCCCGGCGCGCTACTCGCGTCGATCCGTTAGTGGCACTGCGCTATGAGTAGGAGACGCTGATGCAAACACTCATGCAGGATCTTCGCTATGGACTTCGCATGCTGGCGAAGAACCCGGGATTCACCGCGATTGTGGTGTTGACCCTGGCGCTGGGCATTGGCGCGAACACGGCAATTTTTTCCTTGATGAACCAGATTCTGTTGCGGCAACTCCCGGTGCAAAATCCCAATGAATTGGTTGTGCTTCACGCTCCAGGGCCAGTTACTGGGCATGTATCGGACGATGGTGACGAGACAGAGTCCTTCTCTTATCCGATGTACAAGGCATTGAGAGAAAACAGCGCTACCGTTTGCAACATGCTGGGCCAATATACCTTTTCGGCGAGCATTTCCAGCCACGGGCAAACGGAGCATGGGTCGGGCCAGCTCGTCTCTGGGAATTATTTTGCAGCGCTCGGCGTTCCGCCTGCGATCGGCCGTGTATTCAGCCTCGACGACGACCGCGTGCCCGGCGGGCATCCCGTGGTTGTGCTGAGCCACGCATACTGGACACGGCACTTTGCTAGAGATCGCAGCATCCTTAACCAGAGTCTGCTTATCAACAACGTTGAAATGACGGTGGTGGGGGTTGCACGCGCGGGGTTCTCCGGCGCGCAATTAGGCAAATCTCCCGATGTTTTCGTGCCGCTGATGATGACTCCACAAATGACTCTGGGCCAGAACACACTCGACGGATGGAACGACTACTGGCTAAAGGTGCTGGCGCGGCGCAGGGCAGGCGTTTCTGAGCCGCAACTTGTTGCCAGTTTGAATGCTGCATATCACCCGCTGCTGGAAGAACAACTACCAAAAATCAACGGCTGGAATGAGCTGAAGCGGCAGGCGTTCTTGAACAAGAAAATCATCCTGTCTTCCGGATCGCGCGGCCGCATGGTGGTGCAGCGCGACACCGGCGGCCAGTTAGTCACGCTTTTCGCGATGGTGGCGCTGGTGCTGCTCATCGCTTGCACCAACGTGGCGAACCTGCTGTTGGCTCGAGGCGCGGCACGGCAGCGCGAATTTGCCATTCGCGAGGCGCTCGGAGCGAGCCGCGGAAGAATCATTCGTCAACTCCTCGTGGAGAGCCTGTTATGCGCGTTCGTCGGCGGGTCACTGGGCGTGGTTCTCGGCTCGTGGCTGATTGGCGTACTAACGCCGATTGTTGTTGCGAACGAGGGGATTCAAGGACTTACGCCGCATCTCGATTCTACGGTTCTGGTCTTTGCTGTGGGGACCAGTTTGCTCTCAGGAATTTTCTTTGGAATCGTTTCCGCGTTTCGCGTCACGCGGTCCTCGGTCTCGGAGACGATCAAGGATCAGGGATCGACATCCTCGGCCAGCGTTTCCCACGTTCGCTTTCGTAAGACACTGGTTGCCGGGCAAGTCGCGTTCACGATGTTGCTTCTCGCAGGAGCGGCGCTGTTCGTTCACACTCTGTGGAATTTGCGCAACCTCGATCTCGGGCTCAGAACTGAAAATGTGATCTCCTTTTCGATCGCGCCCGCTCTCAATAGATACAGCACGCAACGCAGCATTGCGCTAGTCGATCAGTTGCGTGCCCGTGTCGCTTCCTTACCTGGTGTGCGCTCCGTCGGCACGGCCGAAATTGCCGCGCTCACCGGCGACGATGAAGGCGCCAACATCACCGCCGAGGGGGGCATACAGCTTCCCGAGGATCTTCGGGATGTAAACTATGTGTCTGTCAGCTCAGCCTACTTTTCGACGCTGGGAATACCCCTGTTGTCCGGTCGTGAATTTACCGACGCCGACGGCGCGACGAGCCCTAAAATCGCAGTGGCAAGCGAAGCGATGGTTAAGCGCTTTTTCCCCGGACGCAATCCGCTCGGGATGCATTTCGCCTTCGGAGGTGGCAGCAAGGTCAAGCCGGACATTGAAATCGTCGGCGTTGTCAAGGATGTAAAGCAGGACCACGTGCGAAGCGTGACACCGAATCCGTACGTTTACCTCCCGTATTCGCAGAGATCCAAGCTGTCGGGCATGACCTTTTACGTAAGTTCCATCCGGGATCCTCTGCTGCTTGGCCCTGAATTGCAGAGTCAAGTCCGCCAGCTCGATGCGACCCTGCCTGTCGACAACGTCAAAACCATGG
>WNEZ01000069.1_pt1 | contig 83165 bp, 70 predicted proteins | sample 5400521 | NCBI WGS metagenome assembly WNEZ01 (sample SAMN13153339, study PRJNA577476) | soil metagenome | isolation source: 120 cm saprolite under Douglas fir tree site 2 hole 1 replicate 1 | place: USA:California | collected 2015-04-18
CCACCAGGACCCTGGCCGCCGCCACCGCCGCCGCCACCAGGACGCTGACCGCCGCCACCGCCGCCGCCACCGGGCCGCTGGCCGCCGCCACCGCCGCCACCACCGCCTTGACCGGGTTTCTGTTGACCTTGGTAACTGATGTTGGAGTCGTCGCTCATGACTCTCCTCTCCTTTCGTTGCGGAGCATGCGCAAGAAGCAAGCCGATCCGTTAAGCTCCGCGATGTCAACGGATTGCGTGAGGTGATTTATACAACGCGGGTTCACTTCGGAGAGGTGAACTATATCACTTCGTGTAAATAGTGACTTCTGCAGAAGATCCGGCCGGCACGACGTCGGCGGTCGGGCCGTTCCAGGCGATGCGCAGCGGCACGCGCTGCACCACCTTCACGAAATTTCCCGAGGCGTTGTCGGGCGGGAGGACGGAGAAGGTGGCGCCGGTGCCGCCGGAAAGGCTTTCGAGGCGTCCTTCGAACTTTTTTCCGCCTAACGCGTCGACTTTGATTGTCGCGCGCTGGCCCGGACGCATCGCTTTGAGCTGCGTCTCTTTGAAATTGGCGATGACGTACGTTTTGGGCGGCACGATCTGCACGATCGGCTGCCCAACCGCCACATAGGATCCGGGATGCACCGAGAGTTTCGATGCCACGCCGTCCGCCGGCGCCACGATCCTGGTGTACGACAGGGTGAGTTGGGAGGCCTGCAGCGCCGCTTGCGCCGTTTGCACGCGCGCGTGCGCCAGTCGCGATTGCGCTTCCGCTCCCGCGACCTGCGCGGCGACCGGCGCGCTCTGCACCAACTTTCCCTGCGCCTGCTTGATGTTGGCCCGCGCCGCCTGTTGCTGGTTTTCGGCTTCACGCAACCGCGCGCGCGCCTGCGCCAGATCTGCCCGGGCGGTCTCGTTCGCCGCGCGGGCGGCATCCACTTGTGCCCGCGAGATGTCGCCCTTGCCGCCCAGCTCCTGCGCCCGCGCGAAATCGAGGCGCGCCTTCTCGGCGTTCGCTTCGGCGCGCGAAATCGCCGCGTGGGCTTCTGTGACCGCGGCCGCGGAAGTATCGGCAGCTTCGCGCGAGCTTTGCACAGCCGCCTGCGCTGCCGTGAATCCTCCCTGCGCCGAGGCGCGCGCAACCGCCACGCGAGCATCGGCGTCGGCAACCTGGGCCTGCGCGGTCTCAAAATCTCCCTGCGCCTGCGCCACCTTCACCTGGGCGTCGGATGGATCGATCTCCGCGAGCGCATCGCCGCGATGCACCATCTGATTCTCGCGGATGTAAACCCTGGTGATCTGGCCGGCAACACGAGCTGCGACTGGAACGACATCGGCGGCCACCTGCGCATCGTCAGTGGTCTCTTTTCCCGACGTGACCAGCGCGTAGATGGCGTAGCCGATCAACAGGACGGCGACAGCGATGCCGATGATGAAGTAGATCCGCCTGGCGCGGCTTTCCTCGATGACCGGCTCGTGCTCTGCGATTTCGGGCAGCGGCGCGACCGGACTGGGCGAAGGTGGTGCTGATTGTTCGCGTTGCATGATGCGTCACATCTCCACGTGCACTTCCGCTTTCTCCGCCCCCTTCGGCATCCGCAGGAAAAAGACCAGCGGCAGCACGCAGAGAAATGCAATTCCACAAATCATAAAGAGTCGCTCAAAAGCGAGCACCATCGCCTGCTGGCGAACTTGAAAGTCGAGGACGCGAAGTGCCGCGTCGCCGAGCACGCGCCGCGTCGCCGCCATCCGCATCGCGACCGCCGGACGGCTCATGGTGACGTTTGCGAGCATTGCGCCACGCATGCGCGTGGCGGAGCGCGTCATCAATGTCGCCATCAGCGCCAGGCCCATCGAGCCTCCCACCTGGCGCAGCAGCGAGTTGAGGCCGGTGGCATCCGACAATTTGTGCCGCGGGATGTTGCTCAATGAAATCGTCGTGAGCGGAATGAAGAGGCAACTGAACGCCACACCCTGAATGATCAGAACGTTGACGATGCCGCGCGCAGAAGTCGCCAGGGTGTAATGGCCCATCATCCACGCCGTGTACGCGAAGAGCACGATCCCGAACGCCACCACCACCCGCGGTGAAATTTTGTTGTAAAGCCGGCCCACGATCGGCATGACCACCAGCATCGTCAATGACCGCGGCATCAGCGCGATTCCGGACTGCGTCGCGGAGAATCCCAGAAGCGTCTGCATGAAGAGAGGGAGAAGGAAGGTCACCGACATCAGCATCGCGAACATCACCGCGCCGATGATGGTGCCCGAGGCAAACACCGGCTCCCTGAAGAGTGCAACGTCGACCGCCGGCACGCGCGCGCTCAACTCACGCACGATCAGCAGCGCCAGAGAGATGACGGCGAAGAGCGTGATGAGTTTGATCTGGCCCGACTCGAACCAGTCGTTGCGGTTGCCTTCCTCCAGCACGTACTGCAGCGATCCGAGTCCCGCGATCAGAAGGCCGATGCCCGACCAGTCCATATTCCTGCGCTGCCGCTCCGCCATCTTCTGCATCGATGCCCGAATGTCGGCCGGCTCGTGCACGAAGCGCGTGACCATCAGAAGCGAGACGATGCACACCGGAATGTTGATGTAGAAAATCCACGGCCAGCTGTAGTTGTCCACGATGTAGCCGCCCAGGGTCGGACCGAAGGCCGGGCCGAGGACGACCGCCATTCCGAAGACCGCCATCGCCATGCCTTGTTCCTGTGGCGGAAAAGTCTGACGGAGAATCGCTTGCTCAGTCGGCTGCAGCGCCCCCGCGCCCATGCCCTGGATGATCCGAAAGAGTACGAGCAGCGGAAGCGTGCGCGCCATTCCGCACAGCGCCGAGCCGACCCCGAACAGGACCAGACAAAAAAGATAGACGCGTTTTTGTCCGAACAACCGTGCCAGAAATCCGGTCAGCGGCATGACCATGACGGTCGCGATCACGAATCCGGTCGTCACCCACGTGATCTGCTCGACCGTGACGCCGAGGGAACCCATGAGATGGGGAACGGCGACGTTGACGATCGACGCGTCGATCGCACCCATCAGCGTTCCGAAGGTGATCGAGAGCGTCACCAGCCATTTGTTGACGGGCGGCCGCTCGGTCATCGCCCCTCACCCGCCGCTTCGCGGGGACGTCGCGCGAGTTCCTTCTCCCCGCTCGCGGGGAGAAGGTGGCCGGAGGCCGGATGAGGGATCATCGCGTCCCCTCGATCAACCGCCGGATGTCGCCGGTCGCATGCTGCAGGTCGTACTGCGCGGCGGCGGCGTCGGCCTGCGCGGCGATCAGATCCTCACGCGCCTGGCGATAGCTGTCCTGCGCGCGATCGACTTCCACCGGCGTTCCATATCCGGCTGACCGCCGATCCTCCGCAACCGTCAGCGCCTCTTCCGCGACTCGCGCATTTTCCGTGGCGACCGCAACGCGTGCCTGGCGTTTTCGAGACTCAACACCGCGCGACGAACGTCCTGCTCGACGTCGCGCTGGCGCTGGGTGCGCTCGATCTCCCGATCGTGAAGATCGGCGCGGGCGCGCGCGACCGCGGCGTTGATGTCGGCGTGGAAGAGCGGCATCCCCAGCGTCGCCGCGATGCGGCGCGTCCACAACAGATCGCTGGTGTGATTGCCGTTGTAATCGCCCTCAAAATCGAATGCCACGCTCGGAATGCGCCGCGCTCGCGCCGCTGACACGCCCAGCGATGCCTCTTTCTCGCGCGCGACGACCTCTTTCAGCTCGGGACGTTGTTGTCGCGCCGTTGCCAGCGCGCTTTCGACGGGCGGGACGGGTGGGGCGGCGGGCAGCGGATCGACCAGCACGACGTCCGACGATTCATCGGCGCCGATCGCGTTCAAAAGTGCCAGCAATGCCGTTCTTTGATCGTTTTGCGCGATGAGGACCGCCTGCTTCGCGCGATCGAGTTGCACTGTGGCTTGCGCAACGTCGAGCCGCGTTCCTGTCCCGGCCGTGAACTCATCCTGCGCGACTTTCAGCAGCCGCTCGAACAGCGCGACATCCGACTGGCGGGATGCAATCTGAGTCGACGCTCGCTGCGTCAGGACGTAGAGCCGCGCCACCGCAGCCGCGACGTCGTTCTCCGCGCGCTGCATCGCGTAACGGCTGGCCGTCTCGCCCTGACTCAACGCCTGGTAATGACGGATGGCCGCGAGGTTGAAGAGCTGCAGCGCCGCCGCGAGTTGCGCATCGGTGACGTTGAATGGGCCGACGACCGGCGGCTGTCCGGGAATCGTGAATCCGAATGTTTGCAGGTTGATCGATTGGCTGTAACGCGAGACTCTCGCATCGGCCTGCGGGAAAAGCGCCTGGAGCGCTTCCGTGCGTGCGATCCGCGCGCGCTCTTCGGCAGAACGCGCCAGCTGCGCCGGCGTCCCCTCGCGCAACGCGCGCTGCACCGCGTCCGCGAGCGACAGTCGCAAGGGCTGCCCGGCGACGGGAAGGCAGAAGGCCGAAAGCAGAAGGCAGAGGTAACGGCTACAGCACATCACCGCGGGTCAAGCAACACTTCTGCCTTCTGCCTTCCGCCTTCCGCCTTCCGCCCTCTGCCTTTACGTGACGATGGTCCTTCGCGCCTCCTGGCGTTTCCACCTGCCGGTGCGCAGCACGTCGTCGACCACGACGAATGCTTCGTCGATCTCCTCGTCGGTGGTGTAGAAGTGCGGCGAGAAACGCACGCCCGACGCCGGACGGAAGTCGCACACGATGTCCTCGGAGTTGAGCTCGAGCGACACTTCGCGACCGTGCGGTATTCGCATCGAGACTGAGCCGCCGCGCCGCTCGGCCTCGCGCGGCGTGCGCAATTCGAAGCCGCGCGCGTCGGCGAGATCGATGATTTTCTGGGTTTGTCGCAATGACTTTTCGCGGATGGCCATGATGTCGGCTTCCGCGATGATCTTGGGGCCCTCGCGCGCAGCGTAAAGCGCGGGAATGGGAGGGGTGCCGAGGGCGAAGCGAAGCGCGTCGTCGCGGAAGCGCATGGGCGGCGCTTCGAAGCCGAACGGATTCGCGTGCGCCATCCAGCCGGTGAAACTCGGCTCGAGCTTCGGTCGCAGCGCGGGATCGACGTACAAGAACGATCCGCCCGGCCCGCCGCATAACCACTTGAGCACTCCCCCGGCTGCGATGGGCACATCCCATTCGCGAACGTTGACCGGAACGATGCCGGCCGACTGGAAAATGTCGAGCACCAGCGTCGCGCCGACTTCGCGACATCTCCGGGCGATGGCCTCGATATCGATCTTGAATGACGATTCGAAAAGAACATGGCCGATCGGTACGATCTGCGTGCGTTCGTCGATTGCCGACAACAGCCGCTCGAGATCGAATCCGAGTCCCGAAGCATCATGCGGAATATTGACGATCTCCGCGCCCAACCGCCGCGCCAGGCGATCGTAGATATAGCGAACGGAAGGGAACTCACCTTCAACGATCACGACGCGATTTCGCGGCGCCGTGTATTCGAACGACGACAGCACGACCGCCTCGGCGGTGGTGACGTTGGGAAGCATGACCACCGATCCGCGGGGCGCGCCGATCAGCGGCGCGATGATGTCGCCGATCTCGATCGACATCATCCACCATTTGTCGCCCCACGCCCGCACGCCCCGCGAGGCCCACAAGTCGGCGTATTCATTGAGCGCCTCCCGCGTGGCCTCGGGCATCGCGCCTAACGAGTGCGAGACGAGATACTTCGTGCGCTTCAGGATCGGAAAGCGCTCGCGGTAGCGCAGCAGGGTGTCGGCTTGAATATCGATCGTCATGCGTTTGGCCGCCCCTCATCGAGATCCCTCGCCCCGCGTAGCGGGGAGAGGGTGGTCCCGCTGAGCGGGACCGGGTGAGGGGCGGTCACGCCTTCACCGCGTAGTCATCGCCATAAAACTTACTTGTTATATTTGTATGAAATTCTATCGCCTTAATTGGTGTGTATTTTGGGTTGGCCAGGCCGGGAAGCACCTCCAGCATCTCGTTTTCCCAGACATAGACCGCCATCGGAAACGAGACGCGCGTTTCGCGACGCTGCGCCGGATCGCGCGGCTTGCTGACGCGATGGGTGGTGGACGGGAAGACGTCATTGCTGATGCGCTGCATGTAATCGCCGGTGTTGAGGATGATCGTGCCGCGCGGCGCGCGGATGCGAATCCACTTCATGTTGCGGCGATTCAGAATCTGCAGGCCTTCCACGGGCGGCGCGGGAAGGAATGTGAACATGTCGACATCTTCGTGGCCGAGCAGGCGCGCGGCGCCGGAGTCGTCCATCTCGCGCGACATGGGCGGATAGTAGTTGAGCCGCAGGCCGAAGTTGGTGCCGGTGAGCCTGGCGTCGTACAGATGCGGATGGCAGCCGAGGTACGTGAGCATCGCCTGCATGGTCGGAAGAATGAGGCGCTCGTGCGCGGCCACGATCTGCCGGAAGAATCTCTCGTACTCGGGCAGCGGCCAGAATTCTTCCGGATGCTCGAACGCCCGCCGGCAGAACACCCACCCTTCGACCAGATCGGGATGCTGCTGGCTGGTTTCGTGGATCGGAAAGTAGCCTTGATTGACTGAGCCATGCCGCTGCGCGCGGAACTGCATCTTGTGCTCGAGCGTCAGTCGCTCGAACATCTCCACGATTTTCTTTTCCGCGGCGTCGTAAAGCGCCGGATCGACCCCGTGACCTTCGAGAATCGCGAAGCCGATCTGGTGGAGGGCTTCGCCGAGGTCACCGGCGAAGGTCGGGCTGCGCATGTCGCAGGTTCGAATCTGAAAATCGTCGTCGAACTCTTCGCGCCCGTCTTCGGCCAGGTGATAGCTCTGCCGCTTCTCGACCTGCTCGTAGCGGATGTAATCCTGGTTCAGCTTCGACTCCATCGCGCAGATAATACAGGCATGGTCGTCATCACGTCGCTGGACGAGCTCCGCGCCGGCAAGATCCTCCGTGGCCAGGCGGTCTCCATGCGCGTCATCGACGGGCCGGCAACCATTCGCGACGATTACGATCAGGTGCTTTACGTGCTCGAGGAAGACACCGGCATTTTTTTGCCTCGCGGAGCGGAGATGAAGTTGGACGGGACGGTGATTGCTGTTGGTGGAGCGCCGGCGACCTCGCCGGCGCCGCCGGGGTCGGCGGCGCTCCACGTTCGTCTTGCCGACCAGCCCATCCAAAAGACCGGCGACCGCTGGTATCAGGAGTTGATCCAGAGCGAGATCACGCAATTCGTTGGATCGATCCCGCCCGGCCGTGCACCCGATCATTACCACCTCTACGAAGAAGTCCTGTGCATCCTCAAAGGCTCGGGACTGCTGTGGGCTGGAAGTTCGAAAACGCCGATCGGCGCCGGATCGTGCGTCTACCTGCCCAAGCGGCAAGTGCACTGCCTCGAAAACACCACCTCAGACGAGCTTCGGCTCCTCGGCGTCTTCTACCCGGCGGGAAGTCCGTCGGTGCGCTATGAGGTAAATCAGAGCGCCGACAGCGCTCCACGCAAGCGCGAGCTCGATCGTCGACAGTGATGCCAGCGCGATGATCACGCCCATCGCGATCATGGAGACGATCGCCGAGATCCGCTGCACGCCCAGCGGAATCTGCACCGTGACCGAATCGAACAAGGCGCGATTCATCCGCGGCAGCATCAAGAGCGCGAAGCTGTGGATCAAGTAGAGGACCACCAGCGCGAAGACCGCGATGTTGAGCGCGAGCCCGATGTGGCCGCTGAGCAGCAGGATCAGCGCTGCGCCTGCGGTGAGTGTCAGACCAGTGATGGGCGTCCCTGTTCGCGGCGAGATGCGCCCGAGCCATCGCGGCGCGAGACCATCCTCGACCAGCACGATGGCAACCCGCGATGGAACCAGCATCGTCCCGTTCAACGACGTCGTGATCGCCATCAGCGCTCCGATCGTGATCAGCACCTCAGCGCCGGCGGGCAGATATCGCGAGGCCACGGTCGTCATCGGCGCAGCGGAAGCCGCCAGCTCGCGCCCGGGCAGGACTCCAAACGCCACGATCGACATCAATAGATAGATGACCATGGTCGCCGTGACGCCCAGCAGGAAAACGCGGGGCAGACGGCGCGTGCTGTCGCGCACCTCGCCCGCGGTCTGCGCCAGCGATTCGAACCCTGCGTATGCGAAAAAGAGCGGCGGAAGGCTGGCCGCGAAGCCGCGGAGCCCGTGCGTGATGAAGGGGCGGTAATTCTCGGGCCGGATCGCGAACAGTCCCGGTACGATCAGGACCAGCAGCGAAAGCGCGAGGACGGCGCACATCCAGACTTGAACGCGACCGAACCATCGCACGCCCATGACGTGGACGGCGTAGAAAAAGAGAAGGATCGCGATCGCGACCGGCATCACCAGCGCCGGATGCCGGCCTAACAAAAGGTAGTCGGCAAATGCGCGCGACAAATACGCCAGCGCACCGATGTACGAGATGATCTTCAGCCACACCCCCACGAAGGCCAGCCCATGGCCGCCGAACGTGCGCGAGATGTGGGCGTACTCGCCGCCGGGATCGAGACCGAGCGGCGTCGAGATGAAGACCGAGTACGCCACCGACGTCGCCACTATCGCCGGCGCGAGCACGAGGTAGCCCAGGATCACGCTCGGTCCGGTGAGCGCCCAGGCGTCGCTGGTGACTTTGAAGATTCCGGCGCCGATCAGAATGCCGATGATCGTGGCGTACGATTCGAGCGTGCCCAGGTCGCGGCGGAGAGTGGTCATGCCGATTTCCACCACAACAAAAAGGCCATGATCGTCAGCACGATCGCGAAGCCGATCCCGAATTCGTAGGTGATGTATTGCGTGAGGCCGGTATTCTTCGTTGCCGATTCGAAAACGTCCTGTAGATTCGAGCTCACGGCGTGCAGGAGGGCACACGGCCAGAGACTTCCCGATCGCAATCGAAGCCAGGTATAGATGAACGCGATCGCGACGATCGAGATGGTCATGCACCCGAGTGCATACCAGATCGGGAGGTTGAGCCGATATCGCGGCAACAGAACGATCACCACCGGGTAATGCCACAGCGACCAGATCAGGCCGCGAATCAGACTCGCGCGCGCGAACGTCGTGACGTCCAGCAATCGCGCGGTGAGCAAACCGGTCCATCCGATTTCCTCGCCCAGGGTGTCGATCATCGCGAGTGGCGCGGCGATGAGGCCGAGCAGAAGAAGCAGCGGAAACGGGAGCCGGGGGCGCGGCTCAAATTTTCCAAGCTGCGTCGCCCACGTCACGACGTACACCGGAACGCAAAAAAGAATCGGGACCAGATAACTGACAGCGTAGTACCGCGCATGACCCAATCGAAATCCAAAGCCGGCGATTTTCCGGCGAACGATCCATGACGCGGCCAGCGCCGCCATCGCCGGCGTCCACATGAACGCGTGGTGCAGCAGACCCCACCCGCCCGGACCGGCCCATATCAATCGCAGGTAGAACGGCGCAGCGAGCACAGCCGCGAAAATCAGGAAGAGTCGGATTTCTCTGCTCGGAATCCGCCGATTCTACCGAACGGAGAAAACAATTCTCTCCGACAGCAAAATTAGGTGGTAAAGTTTGCATCCTCAGCAAAGGGTCCCATGACCTCGCTCCTGGTGGTAGAAGACGACCGCCCCACTCACGCGCTCTTCGTCGCGCTGATCCGCCGCTGCGGTTGCGAGGCCCGCAGCGCCTTTGATGGCCGCTCTGCTCTCCGCCAGGTCCGCGGCCAGCGCCCCGACGGAATCATTCTCGATCTTCTCCTTCCGGAGATGGATGGCTTCCAGTTTTTGTCAGAAATGGACCGCTTCGCGCCCGATCTGGTTTTGAGAACGATCGTCGTGACGGCAGCATCGGAATTGCTCTTTGAGGGCTGCGTCCAAATGCGACTGGTCCGCAACGTGATGCGCAAGCCCTTCAACATCGAAGAGCTCGAGAAGGACATGCTCTCGATGCTGGACGGACGGCCGGCGGCGCAAAGAGCGAGAGCTGGCGGTCCGATGCGGCTCAAGATCAGTTAACCGCCAGCCCTCGGGAACGACGGGAGACGCCGCCTGACCGCAACACAGCCCGGAGGACGGCGGCGGCGCTTTTGCTGTGAGTGCAAAAAGCATGCAACCTTGCCATTCCTGATCAAGGGAAAACTCCTTGCATTGCGCGCAAAGAGGACTACACTTCTCGCGTCGGTCCGAAAAAATGGCTCCCCGAGTTCTGGTCGTGGACGATGACCAAGCGCTTCAGACGCTTCTGAATGTGCTTCTCACGCGCGCGGGATTCGAGTGCGACTTCGTCAGCGATGGTGAAGCAGCGCTGCAAAAAATCGATGGCGACCAACAGTACGCTGTCATCGTCCTCGATCTGATTCTGCCGGGACTCAGCGGGATCGACCTTCTCGCCCAACTGCAGGTGACTCGGCCCGCGCTTCTGCAGCGCACGATCGTGGTGACCGGAGCGAGCACCGGAATCGTTCGCAATGTCGATGTCAGGCGCGTGTATTCGGTGATTCGGAAGCCATTCGATATCTCCGACATGATTCAGCTCGCCACCGAATGTGCCTATCAGAGCGAGCGCGTCCAGGTCAAAAGGCTGCAAACATAGTCTCGCAAAAGACCGGGACTCAGATTTGCAGGTCATGCAAAGGCATTTGATAGAATGGTGAACATGATCGGCGAACAGATTCGCCAAACCCGCCATGCCCGGCGGTTATCTCTCAACGACGTAGCCGAACGAGCCAAAATCAGCGTTGCGACCCTCTCACGCATCGAACGCAACAAGCAGGGCCTCGAGCTGGGACTTTTCCTGACTCTCTGCAAGATTCTCAAGGCATCGCCCCGAGACCTCATCGGTGGGGATGAGGGCGACAACGTCGATCCGCTTGCCGTCCGTATCGCGGCTCTGCAGCACAACGAACGGGTCGAGCTATGGCGCGAGCTGGCAGCCGCACGCCGTGGCGAGAAACGCAACGCCATTCGCAACCGGCTTCACCGCCTCGGCGAAGAGGTGGAAGAGCTTCTGGCGCAACTCGAATTCGTGCGCGCCGAGATGGAGTCGGTGCACAGCAGCGTCCGCAAGCGTTAGCCCGACTGCACGACCTTCGCAAATTCTTCCAGATCGAGCAGCACCAGGACCGCTCCGTCGATCTTGTTGTCGGTGGTCTTGTAGGGGCGGATGCGCAGCGAATGCTTGCGTCCGGCGCGGTCCTCGACCCGCAGCTCACGCACTTCCAGCTTGTCGATGACGTCGCTGACGATTTCGCCGAGGTTGTCGATCAGAAGGCTGGCGCGCATGTCGTCGATGGGACGGCCGATGTCCGACGGAAGGAGATTGAGCGTGCGCTGCGCCCGCGGATTGAAGCGTCGAATGCGGAGCGCGCCATCGAGCATCAGGATCGGGATTTCGACCGAGGTCAGAAGATTGTTCAGATCGTTGTTCAACACCGCCAGCTCCTGATTGCGGTTCTCCAGCTCTTCGTTCAGCGTGGTGAGCTCCTCATTGCTCGACTGCAATTCTTCCTTGGCGGTCTCCATCTCCTCGTTGATGCTCTGTAGCTCCTCATTGCTCGACTGGATCTCTTCGTTGGCCGAGCGCAGCTCCTCGTTCATCGCTTCCTGTTCTTCGATGATCGATTGCAGATATTCACGCGTCGCTTCCAGCTCGCGCTTCAGATGCCCGACCTGTCTGCCGTCGGTCTTCGGTTCTTCTCGTTTCTGCTTTCGACCTTTGCTGGTTGCCGGCGGCTCTTCGAACAGGACGGCCAGGAAACGTTCCTTGGAAGCGCCGACGAAAGGGATGACCTCGAGATTGACGAGGATGGAATGACCGTCGATCTTGACGCGAATACCCTCCCGCCTCTGCGTCTCGTCTTTCTTGCGCGCCTGATGGATCGCACTCCGCAGATCGCCCAGCAATCCTTCGCGCGCCATCTTGAGCAGATTGAAACTCGCCGTCCCGGGCGGCGGCTCCAGGTAGCGACTGGTGCGGCCGCGGAATTGCAGGACTTCCAGGTTCTCGTTCACCACCACGCCCGCGGGCGTGAAGCGCGCCAGAAGAACGCGGTCGGCCTCATGGAAAATGGCCTCGGGCATGGGCCGCTCTCCCCCTTCCACAATCGGACGCTCGCGCGGCGTATCCGGCTGCGTCGTTTTGAAGTCGATATTCGCGCGTCGGGCGCCGGTTTTCTTCTGGTAGATTTTGTTTTTCCTGTCCACGATTTTGAATAGATCTCCGAAGTTGCCAATCGTTTCAGATGTACCCAGGAGCAGATAACCATCGGTTCGCAGCGCGTAATTGAAAATCGACATCACCTTCCGCTGCAAGGCCGTGCCGAAATAGATCATGACGTTGCGGCAACTGATCAGATCGAGCCTCGAAAACGGGGCGTCCTTGGTCACGTTCTGGCGGGCAAAGATGCAACAATCGCGGACAGCTTTGTTGATGCGATACCCCCCCTCGACGCGACTGAAAAACTTGCGCAGACGGTCCGATGAGACCTCGGTCAGAACCGCGTCGGGATACAAGCCGGCGCGCGCGCGGTCGATCGCCGGCTCGCTGACATCAGTGCCGAAAATCTGGATCTGGCTATTGGCGCCCAGGGTACCGGCCGTCTCGAGAGCGGCAATCGCGATGGAGTAAACCTCTTCTCCGGTGGCGCAGCCGGGAACCCAAACGCGCAGTCCCTGGCCGTCCTTTCGATCGCGCAACAGCGCCGGGAAAACGTCGCGCTGCAGCGAGCCGAAGACCTGCGGGTCGCGGAAGAATCCGGTGACGCGGATGAGAATGTCGCCGTAGAGCCGCTCCACTTCATCCAGCGAGTGGCGGACGATGGGCAGGTACTCCGCCAGCGTGTCGACGCGGTTCACTGCCATGCGGCGACGAATCCGGCGCTCGATCGTGCTGGGCTTGTAGCTGGCGAAGTCGATGTCATGCTTGGAACGGATGATCCCAAACAATTGTGTCAGCTCCGACTCGGGAAGTTGCGGAGGCCTGGCCGTGGAAAAGTAGTCGTGGCGCGCGATACGGACCAATTCGCCCGCAATCTGCGCGGGCGACAGCACGAAGTCGACCACACCGGTCGCGACCGCACTGTGCGGCATGCTCTCCATTTTTGCCGTGTTGTCCTGCGCGAAGGTAATTCCTCCCTCGGCCTTGATCGCTTTGGTCCCAAGCGCGCCGTCGGATGCCGAGCCCGACAGAACCACTGAGATCGCGCGCGGTCCCTGATCGTGCGCCAGCGAGCAAAAGAACCCGTCGATGACGCTGGGCGTGCCCGAAGCGCGTTGGTGCAGATTCAGAACTCCGTTCTCGATCGATACCTCGGCGCCCCCCGGCGCGATGTAGAGCTGGTTGCTTTTGACGAGCATGCCGGGACGGACGATCTCGACCGGCAGCCTGGTCGCGCGAGCCAGTACCTGATCGAGATTCGAGGCGAATTTCGGATCCTGGTGAAGTACGAAAACGAAGGCCATTCCGGGAACATCAGGGAGGGCCTTGAGCAGCGCGTTGAAGGCCTCGATTCCGCCCGCCGATGCTCCCACGCCGACGATGGGAAAGACGCTCTCTTCGAGTGGAGCCGCCAGCGCGGTCGGGACGTTCTTTTCGCCCTTCCTGTTTGCCATTGAGGGTCCTCGCGGTGAGCTATCTTGCTACATGGAGGGCAAGGGAGACAATGTGGCGCCTGAGCATGCATGCATCTTGCGTCAAATCCTGACCATGCGCTTCCGTGATCGCGTCGAAGGGGGTCAGCTCCTCGGACGCGAGTTGGCGCGGCGGCTGGGCAAACGCGACGACCTGATCGTCCTGGCGCTGCCGCGCGGAGGCGTTCCCGTCGGCGCCGAAGTCGCGAAAGCTCTCGACGCTTCGCTCGATGTCTTCATCGTGCGCAAGTTAGGCGTGCCCGGGCATGAAGAGCTCGCGATGGGTGCCATCGCCAGCGGCGGCGTTCGGGTCATCAATCGCGACGTCCTGGGCTGGGTCCCGATTCCGCAAAAGGTGATCGATCAGGTGGCCGCACGCGAGCAGGAAGAGCTCGAGCGCCGCGAGCGCGAATACCGCGGCTCGCGTCCGCCGCTCGACGTGCACAACAAAACCGTCATCGTGGTCGACGACGGCCTGGCCACCGGATCGACGATGCGCGCTGCGGTGGCCGCGCTCCGCAAGATGGAGCCGCGCTCCATCACGGTCGCGGTGCCGGTCGCTGCGACGCAGACCTGCGGCGAATTTGGCGACGAGGGAATCGACATCGTCTGCCTCCGCACGCCCGAGCCATTCCAGGCGGTGGGCCTGTGGTACGACGACTTTTCACAAACGACCGACGAAGAAGTGCAGGAGCTCCTGCAGCAACCCGCCCATGACTGACATCCGCGAAACACTCCATCCCATCGACGATTTCGATTCCATCCTGCGCCTCATCGGAAACGCGCACTTCGTTCTCATCGGCGAAGCGTCGCACGGCACGCACGAGTTCTATGCCATGCGGGCCGCGATCACGCAGCGCCTCATCGCCGAAAAAAGCTTCAATGCCGTGGCGGTGGAAGCCGATTGGCCGGACGCCTATCGCATCAATCGATTCGTGCGCGGAATGAGCGACGACGAGGAAGCGATCGACGCGCTCGGCGATTTCAAACGATTTCCAACCTGGATGTGGCGCAACGCCGACGTACTCGATTTCGTCGGCTGGCTTCGCGACTACGGGCGCGGGGTCGGCTTCTACGGACTCGATCTGTACAGCCTCTACTCGTCGATCGAGCACGTGATCGAGTATCTCGAGCAGGTCGATCCCGAAGCGGCCAGGCGCGCGCGGTATCGCTACACGTGCTTCGAACATGCCGGCGAGGAGCCGCAGGCTCACGGTTACGTCACGACATTCGGCCTCGCGCAACCGTGTGAGGACGAAGTCGTGAAGCAGCTCATGGAGCTCCGCCGCGCGCACGACGGGTCCGATGATCACTTTTTCGCGGAGCAGAACGCGCGGCTGATCGCCAACGCCGAGCGTTATTACCGATCGATGTTCTCGGGACGCGTTTCGTCGTGGAATCTTCGAGATCAGCACATGGCTGAGACGCTGACGGCGCTCGCCAAGCACCTCCCCCACGCCAAAATCGTGGTGTGGGCACACAACTCCCACCTCGGCGACGCCCGCGCAACCGAGATGGGCAGACAGGGCGAGCTGAATGTCGGGCAGCTCGTGCGCCAGCGTTATGGCGACGACGCGCGGCTGATCGGATTCACGACCCACAGCGGAACTGTGACTGCTGCGTCCGAATGGGATGGTCCCGCCGAGCGAAAGAAAGTGCGTCCCGCCATCCAGGGCAGTTACGAATTGCTGTTTCACGACTGGCAGCGGGGAGACTTCTATCTGCCGCTTCGCGGCGACCAAGCCGTAGCGCCGTTGGAAGACCCGCGGCTCGAGCGCGCCATCGGCGTGATCTATCTGCCGCAGAGCGAGCGCACGAGCCATTACTTCTACGCGTCCTTGCCGCGCCAGTTCGATGCCGTCTTGCATTACGACGTCACACGCGCCGTCGAGCCGCTCGAGCGATTCGAACGCGAACACACTGCCGAGATGCCGGAGACGTTTCCGTCAACGCTATGACTACGCCCCTTTCGCGAAGTGTCCTTCGCCCCGCGGCAGCGGGGAGAAGGTGCCGCCAAGCGGCGGATGAGGGGCCGCGGAGAATGACCTATGACCACAACAGTCGACCGTGACGAAGGTCTCATTCGCATCGACGCCGCCGGCGTCACGCTGGAAGGAAACCTGATCGTCCCGGCCGACGCGACCGGCATCGTGCTGTTCGCACATGGAAGCGGCAGCAGCCGCTTCAGCTCGCGCAATCGCTACGTCGCGGAAGCGCTCCGCAAGCAGGGCAACCTCGCCACGCTGCTGCTCGATCTGCTCACCGCGGAAGAGGAGCTGGTCGATACGCGCACGGCGCATCTTCGATTCGATATCGAGCTGCTGGCCGATCGGCTGGTCGGCGCATCGGAGTGGCTTGCCCGCGAGCACCCGGATCTCGAGATCGGATTGTTCGGGGCGAGCACGGGCGGCGGGGCGGCGCTGGTGGCGGCAGCGCGAGTTCCCGATCGCATCAAAGCCGTCGTCTCGCGCGGCGGACGCCCCGATCTCGCCGGCGCCGCGCTTCCAAGAGTCAAAGCGCCGACGCTGCTGATCGTCGGCGGCCATGACCTGCCAGTCATTCAGATGAACCAGGAAGCCTACGACCGGATGACGGCGGTAAAGAAGCTGATCATCGTCCCCGGCGCGAGTCACCTCTTCGAGGAACCGGGAACGCTGGAAGAGGTTGCGCGTCTGGCCACCGACTGGTTCAAGAAATATCTGCGATGAACGTGCGTCAGATTCCTCCCCAGTCGTGGAAATCGTTCCTCGATTCGTTCAGCCGACAGCATCACGGATGGCTGGTGCGGATCAATGATGACGATCCTGCGCCGCTCGAAACCGTGCGCGTGGACGGCCGCGACATCGAGATTCGAGCCGGTACGAAACGAACGATCTCCAACGTCACCGAAATTAATGTTGCTGAAGTCGACGAAACGGCGATCGATCACATCGAGATCGCGAATGCTTCCGAGCGGGTGAAGATTCAGTTTCGCGCCGCCATCAATCCCGAGCTGGTCGACGGCGTGATCCCGTAATTGCCGTAATGGGGTCAGGTCTGCACTTTCCACTCTTTTCTAAGCAATGTAGAGATTCTCTGCAACGTGTAGAAAAAAGTGGAAAGTGCAGACCTGACCCCATTCAGAAGCGATAGCGCGCTTCGAGCGTCAGGGTGCGGCCAGCGGTGTTCGGATCGGGCGCCGAGACTCGCTGAGCGGCAATGTTGGCGAATTCGGCGCCCAGACGCATCGAACGCACGGTGTAAAACCACGCCAAAGTCCACGCCCGGCCGCTCTCGGTGTTGATTTCCGCCAAACTCCGATCACGATCTTTCGTGCCGAAGACGTCGATGCGCGCGGAGACGCGATTGCGTCCGAAGGCCTGAGAAACGAGCGCGTAGGCGGCGTAATAATCGAGCTGGACGAATGCTCGAGGCGCGAATCCCATGCCAGTCGATCCCCACCCATACTCCGAAAGGAGCGTCGTCCCGTGCTGGCCGTCGATTTCGCCGCTGAGCAGATTCAGCTTCGTCTGCCATGAATACTCGCCGCGATACAGCCTGCGGTCACCGCGATTGTCGACGCGCGCCAACTGCAGCATCGCGCGCTCCGGAAGATTCACGCGCACGCGCCCGGTGACACCGGTCCGCGCGTCCAGATCGCGTCCGATCGATTGCGTTCCGTCCCGCCGTTGATCGGGAAAAAACGGAAGAGGAGGAAGTGGCAGCACCTCCTCGTGGACCGCGAGATGATTGCCAATCGACCAGCCGTGCCATCCGAGCAGCGTGCCCATGGTGTCGTTGCCGCGAAATGCGCCGCCGGCGAAAGTAAGGACCGCATTCGATGTCAGATGCTGCCACTGCAGCTCGGCGCCGATGGGCCGGACTTCCTGGCCGATCCACGTGTTCAACGCCGAAAACGAAATCGTATAGGGCGAGCTCCAAAGCTTGTCGGTGTTCTCACGGGAGGTCGGCAGAAAGAATTGTCCGGCCCGCAGACGAAAGTCGCCTTTTCGAACGTCGACGAACGCCCCGACCAGCCCTCCCCTTTTCCTCGCCAGGCCATGCGCGTGCATGGTCAGCCAACTCGTCGGCGTCCAGTCGATGCCGAGGTGCGCTTCCTCCTGGTGAGTGGTGGTGGCGTCGGTGGAGCTCTGCGCTCCGACGTCGAATCGACCGAAGCCGTGCTCGAGCCAGCTCGGCTGCGACCGTACGTAGACGCCGCGGGCGGTCACGAAGCCGGAAAGGATGACAGCAGCGAGCATCGCTGCTCGATTCTATAATCCGCGCGATTCCATGCGACCGTCGCGCCAGCAATTGGAAGACGCGCTCAAGTCCTTGCGCGATGCATCGCTGCGCTACGCCGACGTTCGCTATACCGCCACGCAAAACCAACACGTTCGCGTTCGAAACGGCGAAGTCGATACACTCATCTCGACCGTCGATCGCGCCATCGGCGTGCGCGTGCTGGTCGGAAACGGATGGGGCTTCGCGGCCAGCAATGATGCCGGCGACGCATCCCTGATTCGAACTGCAAAGCGCGCGCTGGAAGTCGCAGCGGCCTCCAATCTGGCCACTTCCGAAAAAATCGTCCAGAGCGACGTTGAGCCGCACGTCGCGACGTGGCAATCCGATTTCGAGAAGGACCCATGGACGATTCCGCTCGAGCGCAAGATCGATCATCTCCTCCAGGCGACCGAACCGATGCGCAGCGATCCGCGGATCCACCAGGCATCGGGCGACATTGCGTCGTATCGGCAGGAGAAAACTTTCGCGTCGACGGTCGGCAGCTACATCGAGCAGACCACGACCGAGATGGGCGGCGGCATTGAGGCCCTCGCGATCGAAGACGACGAGTTTCAGCGCCGAACATTTCCGAATCCGTTCGGCGGAGATTTCCGGGCGGCGGGATGGGAATTCATCGAGGAGCTGAACCTGGCCGCCAAAGGATTGCAAATACGCGACGAGGCACTCGCTCTCCTGGCGGCGCCCAAGGCGCCGGCCGGACGATTCGATTTGATCGTAGGGTCATCGCAGCTGGCATTGCAGGTTCACGAATCGTGCGGGCACCCGACCGAGCTCGATCGCGCCATGGGACTGGAGATCTCGCTGGCCGGCGGTTCGTTTCTGCAGCCGTCGATGCTGGGCAACTTTCGTTACGGATCGGATCTCGTCAACATTGTCGCCGATGCCACCATCGCGAAATCGATCGGATCATTCGCGTTCGATGACGACGGCGTTCCGGCGCAACGATTTCCGCTCATCGACAAGGGCATCTTCGTCGACTACCTCACCGGCCGCGACACCGCCCCCGCCATCGGCCGCCGCTCGAACGGCACGGTGCGCGCGGAGAGCGCCGCCCGCATTCCGATCATCCGCATGACCAACATCAATCTCGAGCCGGGAACAACGCCGCTCGAAGAAATCATCGCCGACACCAAGCGCGGGATTTTTGTCGACACCAACAAGTCGTGGTCGATCGACGATGTGCGCCTCAATTTTCAATTCGGCTGCGAAGTCGCTTACGAAATCGACAACGGACGACTGGGCCGCCTTCTGCGCAATCCGGTCTACGGCGGCACGACGCCCGATTTCTGGCGCTCATGCGACGCGATCGCGGACCGTACCAGCTGGCGGATCTGGGGCGTGCCGAATTGCGGCAAGGGCGATCCGATGCAGACCATGCGTGTCGCGCATGGCGCGCCGGCGGCGCGATTTCGCAACGTGGAGATGTTTTGAGCTTCGATCTCATCGAGCGCGCGTTGGAAGCTGCGGGAGGAGATGAGGCCGACGCGAACTTCATCTCCAGCGATGCCAACATCACGCGGTTTGCAAACTCGAGCATCATTCAGAACATGTCGGAGATCAGCGCCGAGCTGACGGTGCGAGTGGCGATCGACGGCGCGATCGGAGTGGCATCGACGACTTCCTTCGAGCGCGGCGACATCGCGGAGATGGCCGCGGTCGCGCGCGAAGCCGCGCGCCACTCGCTTCCGCTTCGCGACTTCGCAGGTCTCTACCGCGGCAGCGAGCCGGTGCCGGACCTGCCGACTTTCCATCGCTCCCACCTCACGCCGGGTGAGAAGGCCCGAGCCCTGGGTACGATGTTCGATCGCGGTCGCGAGGCGGGCGTGCGCTTCGCCGGCTCATATGGCACCGACGCTTCTTCGGTGGCGTGCGGCAATTCGCACGGCGTACGGCGTTCCTGCACTTTCACGGTGAGCGAAGCGACTGTGATCGCGATTCGCGGCCAAGAATCGGGGTACGCGACCGACATCAGTCGCCGCGGCATCGATCTCCTGGCGCTGGGCAGCGAAGCCACGGAGAAAGCGATGCTGCGCAGCGGCGTCCACGAAAAAATCGACGACGAAAATTACGACGCCATCATCGAGCCTGCCGCCATCGCCGAGGTGATGGAGTGGATGAACATGATTGCCTTTTCGGGGCAGGCGTACGAAGACGGCTCCTCGTTCTTCGTCGACCACCTCGGCAAACGTGTGGTCGGAAGGAATTTCACGCTCGCCGACGACGCCCTCGATCCCGACTTCATGCCGTTTCCGTTCGACATGGAAGGCCTGCCCAAGCGACGCGTCGCGCTGATCGAGAACGGGATCGCGCGCACGCCGGTGGTCGACAAAGCGTATGCCGATCGACTCGGCGTCCCCGCCACCGCAAACGGCTGGGCGCTCGGATCGCCGGACCACGGTTCGGCGCTGCATCTTTCGGTGGCCCCAGGCGATGCGACGCGTGAAGAGCTGATTCGATCGACCAAGCGCGGAATCTGGGTCACGCGCTTCAACTACGTGAATGGGTTTCTCGAACCGAAGACCGCCATGATGACCGGCACGACGCGCGACGGCACATTTCTCATCCGCGACGGCGAAGTCGTGGCGCGGCTGCCAAACTTGCGCTGGACGCAGTCGATGGTCGAGGCCTTTTCGCGAATCGAAGGCCTGACCCGCGATCGGCGTCGCACCGGCGCGTGGTCCAATGGGTTCGGCGGGACGATCGCGCCGGCAATCAAAATCCTCGATTGGCATTTCGGCTAACGGCGAGAAAGTTGCAGCACCCGGCACGCGGCACCTGGCACCCGGCACCATGAGTCAGTACATCCTTCGTAGATTCCTGCAGATGATTCCGATCACCTTCGGAATCCTCACGCTGGTTTTCTCGCTCATTCACCTCATCCCCGGCGATCCGGCGCGCCAGATCGCCGGGCCGGATGCCCCCGAGCAGGACGTTCAGTCGGTGCGCAAAGCGTTAGGCCTCGACCAGCCGCTGTGGTCGCAATACATCAGCTATCTGAGCCACATCGTGCGCGGCGATCTCGGTCGTTCGTTTCAGACCAATGAGCCGGTGAGCAAACAGATTTGCGAGCGCTATCCGGCCACCATCCAGCTGGCGTTCGGATCGATGTTCGTGGCGCTGCTGGTCGCCTTTCCCCTCGGCGTCATCTCGGCGATCTATCGCAACTCGTGGATCGACAACGCCGCGCGTTTTTTCGCGCTGATCGGGGTATCGATGCCGAGCTTCTGGTTCGGACCGCTATTGATCATCGCGTTCGCCATCAATCATCGATGGTTTCCCGTGTCCGGACGCGATGAAGGACTCCGCTCGCTGGTCCTGCCCTCGCTCACCATGGGCCTGGCCATGGCCGCGATTCTCACCCGAATGATTCGCGTCAGCCTGGCCGAGGAGTTGACGCAGCTCTACGTGACGACGGCGATCGCGAAGGGCGTCACGCGCGCGAAGGCGATTTTCCGACACGCGCTGAAAAATGCGCTGATTCCCGTCATCACAGTTCTGGCGCTGCAATTCGGATCGCTGCTCACCGGAGCCATCATCACCGAGCAGATTTTCTCGTGGCCCGGACTCGGCCGCCTGCTCATCCAGTCGATCTCGCAGCGCGATTACCCGCAGGTGCAGGCCTCGATCCTCGTCATCGCATTGACATATATTTTCGTAAACTTTATCAGCGATCTTTTATATGGCGTCGTCGATCCGAGGATCAAGCTGTCGTGAATCAACGCCCCTCATCCGCCCCTTCCCTTCGCTCAGGGGCACCTTCTCCCCGCTTCGCGGGGCGAAGGAACTCCATTGAACTCTCATGAAGACTTTCAAGCGCCTCTTGCGCAACTTCGCGTTCACGAGCGGACTGATTCTGACGATCGCGCTGGTCATCGTCGCAATCGCGGCGCCACTTCTCGCGCCCTACGATCCCGATTTTCAGGACACGTCGCGGCGACTCGAAGCGCCGTCGAGGCAGCATCCGCTCGGCCTCGATGATCTCGGGCGCGACGTGCTTTCGCGCATCATCTGGGGCGCGCGGGTTTCGCTGCGGGTCGGATTCAGCGTGGTCATTCTGGCGTCGTTGATCGGAATCTCGCTCGGCGCGATCTCGGGCTACTTCGGCGGCTGGCTCGACACCATCATCATGCGCCTGACCGACATCCTGCTCGCCTTTCCCGGCATCCTTCTGGCCATCGCGCTGGTGGCGGTTCTCGGTCCGAATCTCAACAACGTGGTGCTGGCGCTGGCGACCATCGGCTGGGTGAGCTACGCGCGCCTGGTGCGCGGTCAAGTGCTCAAAGTGCGCGAGATGGAGTACGTGACAGCCGCCAAAGCGCTCGGGGCGCGATCGCCGCGCGTGATCATCCGCCACGTGCTGCCCAACGTGATCAATCCGGTGATCGTGATGGCGACGCTCGGCCTGGCCGGTGCCATTCTGTCCGAGGCCGCGTTGTCGTTCCTCGGATTAGGAGTGCAGCCTCCGACGCCGTCGTGGGGCGCCATGCTGACCGCCGGCCGCCGCTACCTCGGCCTCGCGAATCACCTCGCCATTTTTCCCGGCGCGGCCATCATGGCCGCCGTGATGGGCCTCAACTTCCTCGGCGATGGCCTCATCGACGCGCTCGATCCGAAGTATCGGAAGCAGATGTGACGGCGGCCTCGACGGTACGCGGCCTTAGGAAGCAAAGCCCGTTTGGTCGCGTTCCTCAACCAATCTCTATGCGATCTCGAACGCTTCTCCTCCTCTTCGTCTGCCTGGCGTGCTCGCGTGTATTGCAGCAGCCGAGCTCTGTTTCGACGCCCGCGCCTGCCCCGGGCTTCACGATCATCGACTCGAGCCGGCCGAAGCTTTCGCTGGATAAAGTGCAACCCGCCGAGGTACCGGCAGCGGTCGAGGCGACATATCGGCTGACGCCAGATCGCCGCGTGCTCATGGCGGTTGCCGACATCTACGAATTCAGCACCGGCATTGAGGCGCCGACGATCAACGTCGATTTTGCCGGTGGGAAGTGGCACATCCGCTGTGCGGGAATGGAGGTCGGCACATTGGCCGAGCTCGCGACATTCCACGACGAACTCGATTTCCTCACCCAGTGGAGCGCGAGGCTGCGATCGCAACGATCGACCGCGCCACCGATGCCGCAGGCGATTCTCGCCTCGGTCGATCGCGACATCGATGCCTTTGCACCACCCAACCTTTTTGCGGCGATCGATCGGATCGCGAAATACACGAGCGGACAGTCGCTCGACGGCCTTTCCGCCGCCCGCGCCGCGCATGCCACAACGCTGCTGAGCTCACAGGTCAACGATTGGTTCGCATTCAGCGATCCTCTGCTGTCGCGCGCACTCGCATTGGTTGCGATCGCGAAGCAGATCGACGCACGCAACTGTGCAGACGACGAGACGATGATCGCGGATTTGCTCGGATACTCGAAAGAGGGTGCGTCGCGGCCGTCGGCCCTTCCAGCCCCCGCACGCCGCGATTGGCTGACGAAACGCGAAACGCTTCAGCGCGCGACGCTCTCCGATCCGCAGAATCTGTTTCGCGGGGCGATCGATGTGCAGTTTTCTCCCTTGCTACTCGACGTCTCGGAGTTCAGCACTGAGGCGCCGATCGGCGCGGCAGTGACGGGCCTGATCCTTCGCGAAGTCGAGTCGAACCGCTTCAATCGGGGGGAGATGACGTTCACGGGCAATTCGGATTGGTCGAACGCTTATCCGCAACTCGCCGCGGAGGCGAAGGTGCCGCTGCAGCGGTTCGAGCAAGGACTTCCGAAACGCGTAGCCGCTTTGCAGAACTCGTTGCTCAATGCCGAATCGGTGGCCAGCTACTACCAATCGAACTTCTACGCAGCCTTGGAAAAACAATTCGCATTCCACGCCTTTCAACGCGCGGATCGCGAAGGCTCGAGGAATTTCATCGCGTCCCTCGGTAAACCATCGACAAACGCAGGCACGCAAGTCACGACCTGGATGAGCGCGTACTGCGACGCCAAATTCGAGGCCGCGCATGGAATCAAGCGGCCGGACGAGGTTCTGAAGTCGACTGCTCTTCTCGGCATCAGGCGCCGGTTCGAGTTGCTCGAGTCCCTCGGCACAGCGATCGGCAACTACGACCTGGTCGTGCGCCGCGCGGCCACGGATTTGTATCAGACACTCGATTCTCGCCCGAGCGAAATGTACGCCGCGGGACAAATCTCGATGCAGTTCATCTGTGACCCGCAGCGCCGCGACCGCTACACGGCTGCCGCCGTCGAGCGCATGACTCATCTGCCGCACTGGGGCGACGCGGTGTCGTACCTTGCATCGACTGGTGACCGTGCGGCGCTTCGCGACATTGTCGAGCATTCGCGCAACGACAGCGATCGCACTGCAGCCCTCGCCTACCTCTCGGAGCTCGGCGAGGATGCAGCATACGTGCACCGCAAGTTCGAAGAGATCGGACTCAACACCGAGAGTATGAGCGCCCTGTCGGGTTACGCCCGGTACCTCAACGCTCGGGGCGAAGCCGCAATCAAGGAGCGCTTCATGCGACGGTGGCTCGAGAAGTGGGAAGACCGCGGCGATTCGCTGTTGAATGCGTGGGTGTCTGCCAGTCTCGCGAATGCTCTCGAACGGCAAGGCAAGTATCGGGAAGCGTGGGCAGCGATTGAGCCGCACATTCCTGTGTACAGCGCGAACGTGCTGCTGTACGCAGCCTCGATTCTGCAGCGTCTCGGCCGCGTCGATGAAGCCAATGACCTCGGCATGCAAGCTGTCGAGCGTTACCCCGGCGCGCAAGCGCGCGCCGATGTCGCCGCGATTCTGTGGCGCGAAGGTAAGTTCGCGGAAGCGGCTGCATTACTCGATCCGAAGAAAGCGGCGTACTCGGAACAGGAGGCGCGCTGGTACGTGCCAGAGAATTTCCTCGAGACTTTCAAGAACGCAAGACCAGAGACTGCCGTCGCTGCGTACAGCGCCCTGGTCGCGGCCGGTCTCAAATACTCGATCATCGATGACATCGCTGAGAAGGCACTGAAAGAACATCACGCCGATCTCGCATTTGCCCTGGCAGAGCATCTGACGACCGAGCCTTCACGAGCTCCGGCCGCAAATCATCCCGAGAGCTTCACGGCTCTCCTCATCGGTTATCGCGCTCTGAAAGTGCAAAAAGGCGCCGACGCCGCCATGGCTTGGCTGCAACCGCGGATCCCATCGGCAGTTGCCATGCAGGGCGTTCTCGTTTTTTATCAGACGGAGGAGTACGACCTCGTGCAGCGATTCGCCTCCACGGTCCCGCAGGAATCAAAAACGCCGGAGGTGGCTACTCTCGAGGCGGCCTCGCTTCTCGCGTTGAAGGTGCCGCAGTCGAACGCGCGTTGGGAGAAGCTCGACGAAAAGATTCGCGCGTTGCCCGAGAAGACGGATTTGCCGCCCATGGCGAAGTATCTCGCCGGCGTGATGGACGAGCAATCTTTCTCTGCAGCTGCCCGGCCGCGCGAGGTGCATCCGGAGGCGGAATACTTTGCCGGCGTCAAGTCGATGGCGGCGCAGAATTATCAACGCGCGCTGCCGATGATGATCGCGGCCTCTTTCGGTCCCCGCGACAATCCGCCGGCGGCATGGGCATTCGGTCAGCTTTTCCGCTGGAACAATCAGCATGCGCCGTGGCAAGCCATCAGCGAGAAGGGCTGATCGGGTAGTGGCCGCGGTGATGGGCCTCAACTTCCTCGGCGACGGCCTCATCGACGCGCTCGATCCGAAGTATCGGAAGCAGATGTGACGCTTGCGTCATCCTGAGCCGCGTAGACGGCGAAGGATCTCGTCTGCAGAGATCCTTCCCCCGCGCCGCTGGGTCAGGATGACGAATAAACACCACCACCGCCCGCGCCGGCCCGTCGCGAAATGTGCGCCACGCCACCAAGTGATGGCGCTGCAACGCCGCGACGAGCTCGGGATGATCGAGATCGGATTCGTAGAGCGAGGCGGCATCGGCGCCGGCCAGCGCGCGATCGAGATCGCGCGGCGGAGTTCCCACGTCGCGTGCCGCGAGCTTCTTGTCGAAATACAGCCGGTCGCCGTACGCCCACAACTGCGATACGACCACGACCTTGATTTTCGGATTCGCGAGGATCGCCTGCGCGGCATCGACGGCCGGCATCGACTTGTGCGCGAAAAAGCGCAGTCCGTGCAGATTCCAGATGACCGAGACGGCCAGAAGCGCGGTCGCCAGGGCACGTTTCTGTTGATAGAGGACCGCGAACCCCATGCCCGCGGCGATCGCGAGAAACGGGATCATCACTTCGAGATAGCGCATTTCCTTGTGCCGCACCGCCGAAAGCGCGAGCAGAGGAATCAGGATGAACGACCAGCGCGCCGAACGCCGTGCGAACCAGAGAAGTGGTAACAAGGTCGGCGCACACCAACGCACCAGGTTATACAGGTACCAAAACGGCGATTGATACTTCACGCGCGAGGCGAAATCAGGCTCGACCACGGTCAGGCGCGCGAATTTGATGACGCTCGAGAAAGGCGATCCCCACGTGATCCAGTCATAGATGCCGAGCGTGATTGCGATGGAGGCTAGAAAACCGCCGACAACACGGAGTGCCGCGTGCCGGGTGCCGAGTAGAAGCAATGGAATCAAAAATACGATCTCGCTGAAGCGATCCGTGAACGCCAGGCCCGCCAGCGCGCCGGCCGCGAATGGAAATCGATCGACGATCAGCGCCGCGGCGACGATGCAGACCATGGCCACATTGCGCGGATAGACCGTGCTGCCGAATGCGAGAGGAATCCAGTGGAAGGCGAAGAGCAGCGCGGCGGCGATGGCGGCTCGCCCGTCCGCGCTCCATTGCAACGCCAGTCGATAGACCAGCCAGATCGTGACCGCGCTCAGCGCAATGAACGGAATCGCTGCCGCGCGCAGGCCGCCCATGAAGACAAAGGGCGCGACCAGAAAGTCCGGAATGAAGAGATTGCGCACCTCCCACGGTTGAAAATCGAGTCCTCTCGCCCGCCGCATGGCCTCGGAAAGAACTTCAACGTCGTCGCCGGTGAGGAATCCGTAGAAGCGGATGGCGAGAAAAACCTGGATCGCGGCAACCGCACCGACAATCCAAAGAAGCCACTTACGCATGAATCATGGCGAGGAATTCGTCCTCGCTCAGCACCGGCACGCCCAGCGATTTCGCCTTGTCGAGCTTCGATCCGGCGGCCTCGCCCGCCACGACGTACGACGTCTTCGACGAGACCGAGCCCGCGGGCTTGCCGCCTTCGCGCTCGATGAGTCGATGGATCTCATCGCGCGAGAAGCGCGTCATTGTGCCCGTGATCACCACCGTCTTGCCCGCCAGCGCGCTGCCGGTGGCCGCCTGCACGAATTGCGGGCGCACGCCCAGGCGCTTCATCTTCTCGATGCGCTGGCGGTTGGCGGGCACCGAGAAATAGAACGTGATCGCCTCCGCGACTTTGGGCCCGACCTCCGCGACTTCCAGAAGTTGCTCGGTGGTCGCGTCCATCAGCGCGTCGATGGAGTGGAAATGATCGGCGAGGAGTTTCGCGGCGCGCTCGCCGATCATGCGGATGCCGATCGCGAAGATGAATCGATGCAGCTCGGCGGTCTTGGACCGCTCGATGTTCTCGATGAGCTTCTTCGCTGACTTCTCCCCTTTTCGTTCGAGCTCCGCGACCTGCCCGGCCGTCAACTCGTAAATCGACGCGTAGTCCCTGACGAGCCCGGCGTCGAGCAGCGCCTGCACCGTTTGCCATCCAAGGCCTTCGATGTCCATCGCTTTGCGGGAGCCGAAGTGCGTGATCGATTGCAACACGATGGCGGGGCAGCCCTGGTTGATGCATCGGATCGCGACTTCGCCCTCGAATCTGTGCAACGGCTGCCGGCACACCGGGCACTTCTCGGGCGGATGCACTCTGCGCGCGCCGCGCGGCCGCTTGTCGGTGAGCACGTCCACGACTTTGGGGATGATGTCGCCCCCTTTTTCGACGACGATGGTGTCGCCGATGCGCACGTCCTTACGCGCCAGCTCGTCGAAGTTGTGCACCGAAGCATTGACGACTTTCGTGCCGCCGATGCGAACGGGATCGAATTCGGCAACCGGCGTCACAGTTCCCGTCCGCCCGACGTAGAGATTGATCGCCCGCACGATCGTCTGCGCCGCCTCGGGGGGATATTTGTACGCCACCGCCCACCGCGGCGCCTTCGAGGTCGCGCCTAACTCGAGCTGCAGGTCGCGGTGATTGACCTTGACGACGATGCCATCGATTTCGAAAGGAAGCTCGTGTCGCTTCTCGTGCCACTGATCGATGAATTTCTCGACATCGCCCAGCGAGCGCGCCAGTTTGCGCTGCGGATTGAGGGGCAGACCGAGTTTCTCCATGAGCGCATAAGCCGCCCACTGCGATTCGATGCGCCGATCGTCGGCCGACACGACGTGATAGACGTACGCGCTGAGATGCCGCTGCGCAGCCAGCTTCGGATCCTTTTGCCGCAGTGATCCGGCGGCCGCATTGCGAGGATTCGCGAGCGGCTCGTTTCCCTCCTGCTCGATCAGCTCGTTGAGGCGCGCGAAATCCGTCTTGGAGATGTAGATCTCGCCGCGCACTTCCAGCCGTTTCAGTTGCGACGGGATTTTCAATGGCAGGGCGCGGACCGTTCGCACGTTGGGCGTGACGTCGTCGCCGCGCACACCATCGCCGCGCGTCGCGGCTCGCGTGAGCTGTCCGTTCTGATACATCAGATCAATCGATACGCCGTCGATTTTCAGTTCCGCTTCGTACTCGACGTCATCGACGCCCAGACCTTTCTTGACGCGCGCGTCCCACTCACGGAGCTCGTCGAGCGAATAGGCGTTGTCGATCGACAGCATGGGCGGGTCGTGGATGACGGTCTTGAACTCCTCGATGGGCGCGCCGCCGACGCGCTGCGTCGGCGAATTCTGGTCGGCATATTCGGGATGCTTCGCCTCCAGCTCCTGAAGGCGCCGCATCATCTGATCGAAGTCGTAATCGCTGATCTTGGGCGTGCCGAGGTAGTAGAGTCGATTGTGGCGTTCGAGCTCGATGCGGAGCTTGTCGATGTCGGACTTCGGGTTCATTCTTGGCGGCGTGATTGTCGCATCGTGGCCGGGCCCTCGGGCAACCTTACTTATTGCCCTAGTGGCATGCCCTCTGCCCACATTAGCTGTCACGGCAAACCGCGGAGATGTCGTGATTGGGGGTTGCGCCTCGCGATTCTGGCTCCTCGCGCGCCGCTTGCTTTGCTCGATCCGTCATTGAAGACAAAGGCGGATTTCGGCGGTGGAGAATATGCGGCGATCGGCGCCGATTCAACGATTTACAGCCCGTCGGATGGGAAGATTTACGATACATCGCTCAACAAAACCGCTACGATGACGGTCGGCGGCTTTTCAATCACGACTGACGCCCTCGGTAATGCGTACGTAGCAGATCCCAGTGGTGGATCTCTTCATGTCGTAGATCGAAACGGGGCGTTGCTCAACCAGTTCACGATTCCTGATCTTTATCCGTCCCTGTCAATTGATTTGGGTCCGGATCAATGCACGCTCTATTACCTCGACAGCTCGCAGTACCTCGTACGTCGTTACGACATCTGCGCTGATCGCGCACTCTCATCGATTCCGGCAGTACACAATCTCGATTTTGTCCGTGGTCTTCGGGATGGCGGCTGCATTGTAGGATCAGCATCAGGCTCAGCCTTGTTGGTTTACGACTCCCGAGCCAAGCTCGCCGGAGTCATTGGGGTTCGCGAGGCCGGCTCTATCGAGAGTGCGGGAGCATTTTCTTCGGATGGCCAGTACATTTTCGTTGGCATCTACACGGGGAGAGAATCCGCGATCGAGAAAGTACGGCTCTCGGACGGCGCAGTAGTCGCGAAGACACCCCTTGGTTCTTTACAGCTCAATTCCGTCAGCGTCTTTGGCGAACAGCGTCCGACGACGGACGCGCTCGCAGCGGCAGCGTCAATCCCGGCGCTCTCACCGCTGCTTTACATCGCCCTGGCCGCGGCACTCGCGATCATCGCTCTGCGCCGGATCGGCTGAGATACCGCGAACGCTCGACGGTCCGCTCCGCGAAACCCCTCGCCAGCAGCCGCCCATCGAGCAGCGCCAGGAATTCTCGGCGTCCTTTGACCAGATTGAGATTCAGGGCCACGAAGCGCATGCCGCGCGGCGTGTCGTAATAGATGATGAGGCGATCGCCGCTTTGCTCCGTGCCGCGGATGCGCGACCACGGGATGGCCCGCCGCCCGAGCTGGTGAAGCGGGCGAACGACCAGCCGCTCGTCATCGGCCTCCGCGATCGCGACGAATGTCGCGAGAAACACTCTCAAGCCGCCGAGCCATAGGACGCCGAGGTAGACCCAGACAACGCGCTCGCTCATCCAGCCGAAACGGGCCGCCGGCGAGACAGTCAACATCGTGACGATTGCAGCAGTTGCAAATACTGCCACCGTGACAATCGACAGTCCTGCCCTCCTGACCCAGGGGCGGAACGAAAACGAGGTCGCTGCGGTTCTATTCATTGCATCCAACGCAAAATAAATATGCATCAGCCCGGTATGCGTTTCGCAAGAGTGAGGGGCGCAACCCGCCATGGTCAGCAGGATTGAGGGAAACGGACGAAAAATCCTCGTCATCGACGACGATCTGGCCATCCGCGTCCTTCTGCAGGCCGTCCTGAGGCGGATGAAGTTCGACGTCGAGCTGGCCGAGGATGGCGCCGTTGGCCTCGAGAAGCTGCACGCCAACGGGAAATTTGACCTGATTCTTCTCGATCTGATGATGCCCAGGGTCAACGGTTACGAGTTCATCGACAAGGTCGTGAGAGATTACCGTGACGGGCGTCCCCACATCATCGTCTTCACGGCCGCGGGGAAGCGCGGCATCGACAAAATCCCGCCCGACACCGTCTGCACTTCGATTCTGAAGCCGTTCGATCTCGAAAAATTCATCGAGTTGATCTCGGATTGCCTCGACGACAGCCACCACCCGTCCGGTTAGGACGTTGGGATGTTGGGATGTCAGGCGGCGCGGGACATCCCAACATCCCATCACCCTAACGTCCCAACTTCCATTCAATCTGCCGAATGATGCCCAGCAGGATGGTCGCTTCGCGCGCGTCGAGGTCTGCGCGTCCGGCGATCGCGCGCAGGTCGTCGTAAATACGATCGGGATTGTTCGCCTGAAGAAATCCGACTTCCAGCAGCAGGGCCTCGGCGCGTTCGTGGAGGCGCTCGAGTAATGCGCTTTCGGCGCGATCTGTGTGGGGGCGCGCGCCTCGCGCGCCCTGGCCGGCGAGGGCGCCGGCCGCCACACTCAAACAAAACATCCCCACCGCCATCGCGAGATTCATGGTGGGAAAATCGGGATTGGTCGGAATCGTAGCCGTGCGCTGACATTGAACGACTTCCTCGCGCGTCAGACCGCGATCTTCGCGGCCGAAGACGAGGGCCAGCACGGCGTCATCGGCCAGGGGAATGTCCGCGACATCGAACAGCTCGAGGTCAACCGGCGTGGTGCGGCCGCGCGCGGACGTGGTCGCGATCGTCATCTGCGCGTCGCCGATGGCGTGATGCAGCGTCGGCACCATCCGCGCTTTCGCGATGACATCCTCCGCGCCGCTGGCCCACCATCCGGCAACCGGCTCGAGTTTCGGATGCTCGCCCACGATCCACAGCTCCTGGAAGCCGAAATTCTTCATCACCCGCGCCACCGCGCCGACATTGCCCGCTTCCTGCGGTTCGACCAGGACGATGCGCAGACGCGCCATTCCGAGCGAGTCTATCGTTGAAACGAAACGCGAACTTCGGGAACTCAAAAGGATCTCAACAATCCGATTCCGCGCCTCGATGCCGAGCCTGTCGGTTGGAAGCCGCTTCGCTCGGAGCGGATCGGCTACGGATTGCGGCTTCCGGCATCGGCCGCATCCGCGCCCCCGGGTTGGATTCCGATTGCGATGCTGTTCGAAGAGCAGAATCGGATGGCGATTGGCTGGATCGTCACTGACAATGTTTCGCCCGGGCTAGCGAGCGGTACCACGTTGGCAGGATTTGACGTCACTGTCGACAAAGCCGATTCGGAATACCTCAGCGGCCCCTACACCGCCATCTTCGACGACGGCACCACCGCGGTTGGCCGCATCAACGCGAAGTAGTTTCGACTATTCTTTGCGCCATGCGAAGAATGATTGCTGCTCTCCTTCTGCTCGCCTCCTCGGTGGCCGCACAACAGGTCACTGTCATCAAAGCCGGCACGCTGATCGACGGCACGTCGGCGGCGCCGCGCAAAAATCAGACGATCGTCGTGCGCGGCAATCGCATTGAAAGCGTCGGCGGCGATGTCGCGACTCCGGCGGGCGCGAAGGTCATCGACCTTTCCAGCATGACGGTCCTTCCCGGCATGATCGACGCCCACACGCACATCTTCCTGCAGGGCGAAGATCCGGCCGAGGGGGGGTACGACATTCAGCTGCTGAAATATCCGATCGCCTATCGCGCCGCGCGCGCGACCGTCGCGGTTCGACGTGCACTCGAGCAGGGATTCACGACCATCCGCGATGTCGAAACCGAGGGCGCGGGCTACGGTGACGTCGGAATCAAGATGGCCATCAACGAGGGCCGGATTCCGGGTCCGCGGCTGTTCATCGTGACGCGCGCCATCTCCACCACCGGCGGCTACAACCTCGAAGGTTACGCGCCGGAAATCGAAGTGCCGAAAGGCGCGCAGCTCATCGATGGTCCGGTTCAGGCCCGCAAAGCCGCGCGCGAGCAGCTCGATCACGGCGCCGACTGGATCAAGGTCTACATGACGCACCGTTCGTGGGTCGACAAGCAGGGCAATCTCGTCTCGCAGCCGACTCTCACGCTGGAAGAGATCAAGGCCATCACCGACGAAGTCCACGGCTGGAAGAAAAAAGTTGCCTGCCACGCCTACGGCGGCGTCGGACTGCATCGCGCTCTCGATGGGGGCTGCGATTCGATCGAGCACGGACTCGATCTCGACGACGCCGCGATCACTCAGATGGTGCAGCAGGGCACCTGGCTCGTCCCGACGCTCTCGGTTTACTACACCCACAACGATCCGCCCGACACGCCCAGCGGCAAACGCGATCGCAAGCGCGTGGCGGTACACGGACCTTCGTTTCAGAAAGCGATGAAGGCCGGCGTGAAGATCGCGTTCGGCACCGATGTCGGCGGCTTCTCATGGAGCGACCCGATCGCGCAGGAATTCGCGCGCATGACCGAGTTCGGGATGTCGCCGATGGACGCCATCCGCTCCGCGACCTCGCGCGCCGCCGAGCTCCTCGACATGTCCGGCGACCTCGGCGTCATCGCGCCCGGTGCGTACGCCGATATCGTCGCCGTCGGCGGCGATCCGCTGCGCGACGTCAACGCGCTCCAGGATGTGCGTTTCGTGATGAAGGACGGCGCGGTGTTCAAGCAGTGACCCCTCACCCGGCGCTGCGCGCCACCCTCTCCCCGCTTGCGGGGAGAGGGACGGGGTGAGGGGCGTCAAGCCAGCGGCTCAATAGGATTGAACTCGCTGATCACGCGCGCCCACTCCGCGATGTAACGATCGCGCGGCACGCGGAACCAGACCTCGAAGCGCTGCGTCCGCGGCGCGGCCCCTTCCAGCACGTACACGAAGCCGCGATGCTCGAAAATCACGATCTGCCAGTCGGCGTCGGCATCGTCGACCGGCTCGCCGACGGAGCCGAGGGGGACGTCTTCGGCGACCAAGTGGCGCATGTCGCGCTCGGCGTTGTTCCAGTACGGAAAACCCGCCAGCTCACCTCGCCAGGGGCTGACATAGTAAACATGTTGACCAAATTCTTCCGAGTCGCGAAGCTCGATTGTGAAATCGGGCACGACCGGGAAAGAGTCGAGATCGAGTGCCGAGAGGGCGCTGGTGTAATCCGATGTCGCGAGTTCGAGGGGAGTGTCGTTCGCGAAAACCTTCACGGCGATGTCATTCCGAGCGCAGTGAGGAATCGGTGTGGGCGGGAGGCACGAAACTGCAGTTGGGCACCGCCCGCTATGCTCGGGATGACAAACTAATCCCGGGGCTCAATCTGGTAGTTCGGCGCTTCCTTCGTGATCATCACGTCATGCGCGTGCGACTCGCGCAAACCGGCGGCGGTGATGCGAACGAACTGCGACTTCGTGCGAAGGTCCTCGACGTTGCGCGAGCCGGTCAGTCCCATCCCCGAGCGCAGCCCGCCCACCAGCTGCGGAACCATCGCGCCCAGCGATCCTTTGTACGGAACTTTGCCTTCGATGCCTTCCGGGACGAGTTTGGAAACATCGGCGTCTTCCTGGAAGTAACGGTCCTTCGATCCCTGCTGCATCGCGCCGATCGATCCCATTCCGCGATAGGCCTTGAAGGTGCGGCCCTGATAGAGAATGGTCTCGCCGGGGGCCTCGTCGGTTCCGGCGAAGAGCGATCCGATCATCACCGCGTGCGCGCCGGCGGCGATGGCCTTGGTGATATCGCCCGAGAACTTGATTCCACCATCGCTGATGATGGGGATGTCGTACTTCTCGGCGGCCTTGGCGCATTCGATGACTGCGCTGATCTGCGGAACACCCGCGCCGGCGACGACGCGTGTGGTACAGATCGATCCCGGCCCGATGCCGACCTTCACGGCATCGACACCGAGCTCGATGAGATCGCGCGTGCCTTCGAACGTCGCGACATTGCCCGCGATGAGCGGAGTGTCGGGAAAGAGCTTCTTGAACTGCCTGATGAGATCCATCACGCCGGTCGAATGTGCATGCGCAGAGTCGATCACCACCACGTCGACCTTGGCGTCGATCAGCGCACGCGCGCGATCGAGGCCTTCCTTGCCGATCCCGATGGCCGCGCCACAGCGCAGTCGCCCCAGCGGATCCTTGGCGGCCTGTGGATAGCGCCGCGCTTTCTGAATGTCCTTGACGGTGATGAGACCTTTGAGGTCGCCGTTCGAGTCGACGACCAGGAGCTTCTCGATGCGATGGTGATGCAGAACTTCGCGCGCCTGCTCGAGCGTGGTGCCGACCGGCGTGGTGACGAGATTTTCCTTGGTCATCCTCTCCGCGATGGGAAGATCGAATCGCGTTTCGAATCGCAGATCGCGGTTGGTGAGAATGCCGACCAACTTTCCGTTGGCGTCGGTGACCGGCACGCCGGAAATCTTGTACTTCTCCATTACCTGCAACGCTTCCGAGATCGTCTGCCAGGGCCGCATGGTGACCGGATCGACGATCATGCCGGCCTCGGAGCGTTTCACCTTGTCGACCTCTTCGGCCTGCTGCTCGATGGTCATGTTTTTGTGGATGACTCCCAGGCCCCCCTGCTGCGCCATCGCGATGGCGAGCCGCGCCTCGGTCACCGTATCCATCGCGGCCGAGATGATGGGAATGTTGAGCCTGATGTCGCGCGTCAACCGCGTCGAGACGTCGACGAAGTTCGGGTGCAGCTCCGATTTGGCGGGACGCAGCAGGACATCATCGAAGGTCAGTCCGAGTGGGATCGGCTCGGCAAATCTTTCCGAGGGAACCGATTCCGGCTTCTCGACTTCGCGAAGATCGATGCGACCGATGACCGGGATTTCGCTGAGTACACGTTCGTCGCTCATGGCCAGCCCTTTTGAACCAGTATAGAACAGGCACGATTGCACCTTAATTGCATGTCCGTTTTTCACCAGCGGGGATGCGCTTCACGATCGAACAACGTCATCTGACGGACAGCGGCGGAAAACCGATCGCCCACGACCCGGAGTCCGTTTCTTTTCATGACCTCGATGCTCCCGCGGCCGACGACGCCGTCCGTCTCTTCATCAAGAGCCACGGTGGCGAGCTCCTCGGTGACATCCTCAAATTCCCTGGCTTCCAGGCGGTCGCGACCGTGCGCAAAGTCGGCGGGGTCTATACGTTGCAGGTCGGGCCGACCAGTCAGTCCAGGATCCAGATTCAGTGAGGGGTCAACCGTTCTTGATCAACTCCTTCAACATCTCGTCCTGCAAGCGATACACCGCATACACGCCGACGTGGTAGCGATTAAAAATGAATGAGAATGCGTATATTTTTCCGCTCGCGCCGTGCACGTAACCTGAGAGGCCGACCACGCCGGCGATGTAACCGGTCTTCGCAAAGACCTGACGCGAGTATGGCGGCGTTCGCAAGCGCTTGCCGAATTTCGAATCGGGATCGCCGGAGTACGGCAGCGAGCTGACAAAATCCTCGCGATAGGGCTGCCTCCACATGTATCGCAGCAGATGGATGAATGCGCTGGCGGATGCGCGATTGTCGCGGGACATTCCCGATCCGTCCGCCTGGTGAAACTCGCCCTCGGGAACGCCGACCTTTCCGATGAGCCAATCCGTAACGGTGCTGGTCCCGGCCTGCCAGTTCCCGTTCCTTCTCTTTTCTGCTCCGATGATTTTCACGAGCTGCTCGGCGTAATGGTTCTGACTTTTCTTGTTGATGACGTAGACCACCACGCTGAGGGGCGTCGAATGCTGCGCGATGGCGCGCCAGTCGGGCCGGTTGTCGCGCGGCGTGAGGATGACCTGACCGTGCACCGCGATGCCGTCGCGCGCGAGAGTCTCGCTGGTCACAGCCGCAAAGTAGTGAATCGGATTCTCCACCGTGACGAAAACCTCGGTCGGTCCCGATCGCACCGGCACGCCGCCGCGGATCAACACCGTGTTCGAGTCGCGCACGCGCGTGATGAACGGCAGTCCGCGGCCGGTCACGCACGAGCTCTGCAGGTTGATGTAACTCGTGGGCGGCTCGAGTTGCACGGCGCACGGTTTCCCGGAGCGGGTCGGCGTCACTCGAACTTCGACGCAGCCTTCCTGCATGGAAAAAGCGGAGATGGGCGCCTCGTACCAGTTCACGAGTTGATCGAGGGGCCAGGTCGGATGGATGTACTCGGTGTCCATGTAGCCGTATTCGAAAATCAGATCGCCTTCCACGGTCTTGATGCCGGAGGCCTTCAGATCGTTGGCCCACTCATCGATCACCGCCGTGGCGCGGCCGTCGTGAAATCGGCCGCCGATGGTCGGGTCGCCATGTCCGACTACCTTCACGTCGCCGGCCAGCGTGCCGGCCGGATCGATGTTGCCGCGAACGAAAAGCGTGGTGGTGATCTCGAAGTCGGGATGCAGGAGATCGACGGCCGCGCCGGTGGTGAACAACTTCATGTTCGATGCGGGCGCGAGCGGCATATGCGCGTTGCGCTCGGCGACCAGGTGGCCGTTATCGACTTCGACGATCTGGATGCTGGTGTCGGCGGCGCTGGCGGTTTTGCCGTTGGCGAGCGAATCCAGGCGCTCTTCCAGCGTGTTGCCGACCGCCACCTCGGCGGGCACGACCGGCGCCCTTTTGTGGCGCATGCGCCGCCTCTTCCTGGCCGCATCCGAGTCGCCCGGCGCAAAGAGGACGATCAGGATGAGCGCAACCGCTACCTTCCTCACTGCTCGGCCCGACTGCAATTTCAATGCGAAAGTCACAATCGCTGAAAAGGCTCCGGTAAAGCAAGCCGCAACCGCTCGCGGATCACGGCCGGACATCGGCGCCGGATCTCATCGTGGATGTCCCCACGTGAATAGCGTCGGCTGAAATGGGTCAGCACGATGAGACGATTCTCGAAACGATCGGCAAACTCCGCGATGTCGTCGAAGTGCATGTGACGATAGCGGGCGGCGCGCTCCCGATCGCCATCGGCGATGAAGGAACATTCAATGATCAGCACCTCGGCTTTGAAGAGTGCGCCATTCGACTCGAGAATGCCACGATCGGTATCGCCGGTGTAGAAGAGCAGAGGATGGCGATACTCCTCGGCCACCTTCGTGCCGCGCCGCCGAAGATCGCCGATGTCATCGCGGCCGGCGAACTCCGGCAAGAGGTGATGACGGACTTCGAGGAATTCGTAGGCGCGCGCCGCCACGCGATGGGTGGCCTGATGTCCCCGCGCCTCGTGCCCCTTGCCTAACGCGATCGCTTCACCATCTGCGACGCCGACGATTTCGATGTCGTAGTCGGTGTCCTCGAGTTTCTGATGCAACAGCATGAGCGCGCGGAAATCGTCGGCCGCTTCGCGCGGCACGAAGACGCGACCTCCCGGAATGCGCTGCAGGTGCCGCTGGCCCGCGTAAAACGGAATGCCGAGGGCGTGATCGAGGTGGGCGTGCGTGATGAAGATGTCGGGCACGCCGATGACCAGGTCGGGACAGCGGCCGATGTCGAGCACAACGCCGAGCTCGCGAATTCGAAAATACGTCTCGTGTCCCGCGCGCGAGCGGCCTTCGATGGTGAAGTGCTCGGTGGGGATGGTGAAGAAATCTTTGTCGATCATCCGATTACAATGCGCGCCGCCGTGGAGACAAATGTCATCACCACCTCGGAAGAACTGGCGGCCATCGCAACGCCGTGGCTCGAATTATGGCGCGAGGCGGCAAATACCACGCCCTTTCAGTCGCCGATGTGGCTTCTGCCGTGGTGGCGGCATTTCGGTTCGAACGATCTGAACGTCATCGCGACGCGCGATCACGGCCGGCTGAAAGCTCTCGCGCCTCTCTACGTGATCCGCGAGGATGGCGAATCTCTGGGCATGTTCCTCGGCACCGGCATCAGCGATTATCTCGATGTCATCGGCAGCGCTCCGCTGAATCTCGCGGAAATTGACTGTCAGATGTGGGACCTGCAGCAGCTCCGCGATTCTTCCCCCCTACTCGAGATGCCGCTGCCGGAGGGCTGGAGCGACAGCGTCGAGGAGCAGGACCGATGCGTGGTGCTCTCGATCGAAGGTGCCGGAGACGAGCTCCACAATCTGCTCTCGACGCATTTTCGAAAGAAGCTCCGTTACTACAAACGCTCGCTGGCGTGCACATTCGAAGATGCGAACGCGGAAAATCTCGACGCATTTCTCGACGCGCTCTTCGCATTGCATGCGTCGCGCTGGCAGCAGCGCGGGATGCCGGGGATGCTGGCCGACGACGTCATCCAGCGCTTTCATCGCGACGTCGCGCGCGCGATGTTCGATGCCGGCGCCTTGCGAATGTTCGCCATGCGGTGCAGCGACCGGATCGCGGGAGTGTTTTACGGATTCGCGCATCGGGGCACGGTCGCGTATTACCTCAGCGGATACGATCCGGCGCTCGAAAAGCACAGCCCCGGAACGGTGATGGTCGCTCACGCCATCGAGCAGGCGGTGCGCGAAGGCGCGACGACCTTCGACTTTCTGCGCGGCGCGGAAGACTACAAGTACGCGTGGGGCGCCAAGGACCGGATCAACTACCGTCGTCAGATCTTTCGCGCCCCATGACCACAAAAACGTCAAACCCTCGCATCTGATCGATGATCTGGCTGACGATTCCCGGATTCATGCGCCCGAACACTCCGCGGCGTGTCGGCTGTCCGATCACCAGAAGTCCAATGTGTTCCTTCCGGCCAAAATCGCCGAGCGACATCGCGAGCTGCACGTTCTCGATCATCAATCGATGCTGCGTCGCCGGCATGTTCTCGGGGTGATCGGGGCGGCGATGCACATAGAGCGCATACCATTTCGTGTTCATGCGGCCGGCCAGACGCGATGCCCGGAGCAGGAGCGCCTTGGCGACCACCGGATCGTATGGAACAGCGACCGCCAGCCGTGTCTCGGCGGCCGCGGACGTAACGTCGAGCGGCAAATCGCGGCGACGCGAATCCGGAAGAAGAGCGGAGGCGCGCAAAAAGAATCTCGAAGGATTTGTGGTAGCGGACGCTGCCAGAATGGCGGACAATCCGATGTGATGATCGCGACGCTGCCGCTCACCGAGCTGCTCGACCGCGGAGACATTCAGCTCCACTTTCAGGCCGGTTCAGTGGCCGAAGCGATCCCACTCCTGCTCCGGACGGCTTTGATGCGTCGCGTGCACGACGCGTCGGTCGTCAGCGAGATTGTCGACGCAGCCGTGAAACGCGAGCAGGAGATATCGACGATGTGTGGCGCCGTGTCGCTGCCGCATGCCCGCAGCTCCAAGCTCGACAACTTCGTCCTCGCCCTCGGCGCCAATGCGGAAGGGACGATTGCGGGCCGCCGCGACCCGCGACTGATCTTCGCGTTCGTATCGCCGGAGGGAAAGCGCGAACAGCACCTGCAGCTCCTGGCCTCGCTGGCGCGGCTGTCGCAGAATCCGAAGGTGGTCGATCAGATCGCGGCCGCGTCGGGCGCTGATCAGGTCATCGAGGCTCTGCGCAGCGCGGGAGTGTGAGGACCTGCGTCACTCCAGCGTGACCTTCTCGGTGTCCTCGTCGTACGCGAACAGGTTGCCGAAGCGCGCCCATCGAACAAGCGTGTCGAACATGACCTCGTAGTTCTCGTGCGGCAGCGCGATGATGATTACTTCCTTGATGTCGTCGGCGGAGATCGGCTCGTCGGGATGCTGTTGCAGCCGGTTGTAGAAATCGCGGAACAGCTTGATGTTGAGGAGCTGCGTCCGCCAGATCGGCTTCCGCTCGTCGGCACCGGCGCGAACGAATTGACGTCCCAGCGGCGTGAGCACGACTTCCTGTTTCGGCGTGTCGACGAAACCGAGGATCTCGGCCGCTTTGGTGATGGCGATGACGCGGCCGAATTCCTGATGGGCGTTGGCCGAGATTTCGAACAGGTCATCCTTGCCGCCGTGGGCATCGAGATATTCCAGCAATCCAACCACCTCGCTGGTGGTCGTGACGGGCAGAGCCTGAATGGAGGTAGCCTCGCGCCTGCGCACATCGGGGGGAACGTCGGGAAGCTCGCTTCCGGTGATGATCTCGTGCAGGTATTCGACAAGCCGCTCGAATTCCGGTGACCGCTGATCGCGCGGCCGCGGCAACGGATTCTCCACGATGGTACGCACGCGTCCGGGATGGCTGCCCAGCACGATGATGCGGCTGGCCATGTAGACCACTTCGTTGATGTCGTGACTGACCATCAGGATCGACGAGGGATTCGAACCTTCCGGCGCCCACAAATCAATCACCTCGGCGCGCAAGCTTTCCGCAGTCAGAGCATCGACGTGGCTGAAGGGCTCGTCCATGAACAGAATCTCAGGATCGACCGAAAGCGCGCGCGCCATGCCCAGGCGCTGTTTCATGCCGCCGGAAAGCTCGCGGGGATACGCTTCCTCGAATCCCGCCAGCCCGACGGTGCGGATGACGCGCTCGCATCGCTTTCCAATCTCCGCATCGGCAAGACCGGCGGCTTTCAAAACGACTTCGAGATTCTCGACCACGGTCATCCACGGATAAAGCGCGAAACTCTGAAATACGATCGCAACTCCGGGCGTCAGATCGGTGACGCGTTTGCCGCGATAGAAGACTTCGCCCTGCGTTGGATGGATCAGTCCCGCCAGGATGCGCAGCAGCGTCGACTTGCCGCTCCCGGAGGGGCCCAGGAGCGCGACGACTTCCGAAGGCTTGATCGCGATGTCGATGCCGTCGAGAACGCGCAGCTTGCTCCCGTTGGGCATGACGTACTCGTGGGTCACGCCGCGCGCTTCGCAGAGCGTGTCGGTGGCAGTCGGAGTCTCGAGAGTCGTCATTTACTGAGTGAAAAACGCTCTTCAGCGAGCGCGTACAGCCGCCGCCAGACGCTTCTATTGAACAACACTACGACGGCTGCCATCAAAATCACACTGGCAGCCAGCGCGGGAAAATCGGCGTGCTCTGCCGCCACGCTGATCTGCGCGCCAAGTCCCCTGGTGGTCAGCACCTCTCCTCTGAAGGTCACGAATTCCGCGACGATGCTGGCGTTCCAGGCGCCGCCGGCCGCCGTCACCCATCCGGTGACGAGATACGGAAAGACTGCCGGCAGGTACAGCGATCGGAATCGCATCATCATATTCAGGTGATAGCTGCGCGCGACCTCGCGCAGATCGGCCGGAATCGACATGGCGCCGGCAATGACGTTGAAGAGGATGTACCACTGCGTGCCGAGCAACATCAGCACCACACTCCCCCACCCCAGCGAAACGCCAACCGCTTTCAGACCCGCGATCACGAGCGGAAAGAGCATCGGCGCAGGAAACGAGGCCGCGATCTGAACGATGGGCTGGAAGATCCGCGAGAGTTTCGGCGACAGCCCGATTGCCAGGCCGGCGGGTAGCGTCCACAACGTGCCCAGCGCAGTCGAGAGCAACACGCGCCCGAGGGTGAATCCCCCCGCCTCGACAATGGGCAGAATTTTGTGCGACGACAAGAGTCGCAGTAGCGCGAAGAGTTTCCATGCGCCGAAGAACAGCCCGCCCACGAGAACGATGAGGAGAATCAGCGACAGCGCGTTGCTCATCGGCTTCGGTTTTCGTTCGACGGGTTCAGGTTGCGGAGCGCGCGGCTTTTCTGATTTGCTCACTCGCTCCCAGGCCTCGCGAATCCATTTCAGGATCATGGAGTGGCGAAGAAAGTCGTAGAACCACGACGACGACGTCTGCTCGCTCGCCCCTTCCTCGACGCGAAATTTTTCCGACCACACCACCACCGGACGCCACAGGAGCTGATCGAGCACCACGATCATCAGAATCATGGCCGCGATCGCCCACAGCATCGCCGCCACGTCACCCCTGGCGACGGCGACGCTCATGTACGAGCCGATGCCGGGAAGGCGGAAATCTTTGTCGCCCAGGACAAACGACTCGGTGATCATGAGAAAGAACCACCCGCCCGCCATGCTCATCATGCTGTTCCAGACCAGCCCGATCATCGAGAAAGGCAGCTCCACCCACTTGAATCGCTCCCACCAGTTGAAGCGATAGACGGTCGCGGCCTCGATCTGATCCGCGGGAACGGAACGGATGGAGTGATAGAAGCTGAAGGTCATGTTCCACGCCTGGCCCGTGAAGATCATCAGGATCGACGCCAGCTCGAGTCCGATGTTGCTGCCCGGAAAAACTTTCACGAGGCTGAGCACGACGCCCGGCATGAATCCCAGAACGGGAATGCTCTGCAGGATGTCGAGGAGCGGAAGCAGAACGCGCTGAGCGACGCGATCCTTGGCCGCCCAGTAGCCGTACGTCAGTGTGAAAAAAAGCGAGCAAACATACGCCAGCAGGCCCCGCGACAGCGAATAGAAAACATAGACCGGCAGTGCCTTGGGCGAGAGATCGATGTGAACCGCGGGCCGGAATTCGCGCCATTCGCCGGCCAGCGAGAGGACGCCGAAGACCGCGCCGACGATTCCGGCGAGGAGGAGAAAATCGAACCAGCCGACGCGGCGGAACCGATCGAGCGCGGCGGTTGCGTGTCCCCACGCTTCTTTCGGCTGCATCGTGGTCTGGCGTCCATCGCTTTCCCCTGTTCGGGCAATGTATCACTCGGCCGCTGTTATCAGCGCGTCTCTTCTGACATCTCCACGATTCCGGGCAAAATCGAGATACCGCGATCCGGTGGTTTTCTATCGCGGTGACGCGCGTTGAGCCCCCAGGCGTGCGATCTCGTGTGCCAGATCGGCGGGCTCAATCGGCTTCTGCCGAAAGGCATCGAAGCCACAGCTACGGACGCGCGCTTCCTGGTCCGCTGAGCCAAAGACGGTCAGCGCAAGCGCCGGCGTATCGAACCGCTCGCGAACTTGATTGAGGAAGGCGCAGCCATCGACATCGGGTAAGGCGATATCACAAACGATCACGTCCGGCTGCCACTCCTGCATGATGCGCCAGGCATCATTCGCGGTTTTGCTGCAGCGTACCTTCCCGCCGCACCGCGAGATCACCGTCGCGAGCACGTCGCAATTGTCGGCTTCATCCTCGACGATCAGAACGCGAAGCCCCGACAGATCCGCCAGATCTTCGGCGCGATTCGGCTCGCGCCGCGTAAATGCGCCGGAGGACTCGACCGTGAGCGGAAGCTCGATCGTAAACGTCGCCCCTTTTCCGCTTCCTTCGCTCGAGACTCGGATCGCGCCGCCGTGTTGTTCAACGAGATATTTGCTGATCACCAGCCCGAGCCCGATTCCGGCTTTGCGGCTCGACGACGCGTCGCCCTGGCGATACCGTTGAAACAGATGCGGCAACAGATCGGGGTCGATTCCGCGGCCGGCATCTCGTACCTCGATGATTGCGTTGGCGTCGTTCCGATCGAGTTGCACCGATACGCTGCCGCTTTCGGCGCTGAACTTGATGGCATTGGACACGACATTCCAGACGATCTGCTGCAGCCGCACCGGATCGCCGATGATCGGGCAATCATCGCAGCGAAGATCAGCGACCAGCCGGATCTGTTTCGTGTCGGCAGCCGGCGCGAGATCGGCGAGCGCCGATTCGATGACTGATTTTATCTGCAGCGGACGTTTGTTCAGCCGCAGTTTGCCCGATGTGATCCGGGTGTCGTCGAGCAGATCCTCGATCAGGTGGACCTGCGCCTGGGCACTGCGCTCGAGCGCCTCGAGTGCCTCCTGCGTCGTGGCCGGGTCGAGTCCTCCGATCCGGAGCATGCGTGCCCAACCGAGGATCGAGGTGAGCGGCGTCCGCATCTCGTGCGAGATCACGGCGAGGAATTCATCCTTCGCCCGATTCACCTCCTCAGCGACCATCAGCGCGCGCCGCGTCTCCTCGGCTTTGTTCCTCTCCGTCACATCACGCGTGACTTTCGCAAATCCTCGCAACGTGCCGTCAGGATCGTGGATGGCCGTCATGACAACATCGGCCCGGAAGCGACTGCCATCCTTGCGCACACGCCAGCCTTCGTCCTCGAGGCGGCCGCGCTCTCGCGCCAGAGCGAGCAAACGCTCCGGTTTACCGGTATGGACATCTTCCTCGGGATAAAAAACGGAAAAATGGCGCCCGATGATCTCATCGCGCTCGTATCCATTGATGCGGCGCGCGCCTTCATTCCACGTGCTGACGTGACCTTGCGGGTCGAGCATGAAAATGGCGTAGTCGCGAACGGAGTCGACCAGCACCTGAAACATCTCCTCGCTTTCTCGGCGCGCGCGTACTTCCGCCGTGACTTCGAACGCGAAGACGATGACGCGTTCCACGCGACCCTCGCGCGACCGCATCGGCTGGTAAGTGAAGTCGAAAAATGACTCGTGGTCCAACATGACGCGGGCTTCACGGGTGCCGCAGGGCTCACCTGTCGCGTAGACCCGATCGAGAAGCTCGAAGAATCCCTGCCCCGCGATCTCCGGCAGCGCTTCACGGACCGGCCGCCCCAAGAGCTTGCGGCCGGGAAAAAGTTTCTGATAGCCGGGATTCACCAGCTCGAACACATGATCAGGGCCGCTCAAGACGCAAATGATCGCCGGCGCCTGCATGAACATCTCATAGAGCGCTGATCCAGGAACGAAAGCGTCGGGTTGGTGATGCAAAGGGTCTCCTCTTGTTCAAAATAACCATTGCATGCGCCCTGCCGCATTTGCGCCAGGGGGAAGCGGGGTCAGCGTTATCGACGCCTCACTTCGCGAGCACCCGGATGGGCAGGATCATCGCCTGAAGGCCGTCGAATAGAAGCCGACGCTGGATCGCCTGCGGCGTCTCGTTGTGCAGAAGGCGGTGATACCACTTCTCTTCTTTGAAGATCAGGCGCCCCATGAAGAACATCGCGCGCGGAAATTCATCGCTGATCTCCTTGCAGATCTCCTCCACCGTCGCTACCGCCTCGGTGCCGACGCGCATCCGGTAATCGGCGACCAGTCCGTGCGCCTGCACCCAGCACACGTAGCGTTTGAGTGCGCTCTCGGTGGCCGCCGTCAGCTTGCCAATCTCTTCAGCACCCTTGAAAACACCGGAATCGACGATGGCCGCCGAAACAAAAATGAACTGACGGAAATAGTTGGGAAAGGATTTGTGAATCGACAAGACCTGGTGCAGACCAAATCCTGAGAATCCACTCACCGCGATGACGGCCGTCGGCTTGCTGCCATCGAGCGCCGATGGCTGGCACGCTGTCCATTGTTCCGATGGCGCGATCCCGATCAGGACGTCGTCCAACTGCCGGACATCCGCCTTGACGCGATCGTAATGCCGGCGAATCGCGAAGCAGACCGTGATCAACAAGGTCGTGATCACCAGCGTGATCCAGCCGCCCTCTTTGAATTTCTCGAACGCGGTGATGACCAGAATGCTCACGCACATCACCAGGCCGGTGCCGTGGATTGCCAGCTGACTCCTCCAGCGCGGCTCTTTCGCACGATCCTTGATCCAATGGCGCGCCATTCCAAGCTCGGTTAGCGAGAAGGTGATGAAGACGTTGATGGAGTACATGACCACCAGCGTCGTGATGTCGCCGCGGGTGTAGAGCAGCGACGCGACCCCTGCCATGCCCATCATCAGGATGCCGTTCTTGGCGACCAGGCGATCGGAGAGCTGGCTGAATCGATGCGGCATCCAGGAATCGACAGCCATGTTCGCGAGCACGCGCGGCCCGTCGAGAAAGCCTGCCTGGGCCGCGACGAACAGCAGGGCTGCCTCGGCGATCAGAGTGACGACGATGAGCGCGGCACCGCCGAGATGCCATCCTCCGAATAGTCTTCCCAGGAGCACGGCGTTCATGGTCTGGCCGGCGATCGGATGTGAATCCGTCAACAGATAGCCGAACATGATGCCGCCGGCCGTAAAGGCGAGCGAGAAAGCCATCAGGAACATCGTTCGCTTCCCGGTTTGCACTCGCGGCTCGCGCAGAATCGCCACGCCATTCGACACCGCTTCAATGCCGGTGTATGTCCCGCCGCCGAGCGAATACGCGCGAAGGAGCAGAAGCGTGACGGCAAGGCCGCCGCTGCTGCGAATCGAGGTGTGAAAATCGAACGACGCCTCGCGAAACACACCCGGCAGACCGCTGAAGTGCGTTGCGATCGCGTAGAGAATCGCCCAGGAATGTGTCATGATAAATAGTATGAAAATTGGCGCTAGAATATTTACTGATTCCTTGACGCCGCGAAGATTCAGGACCAGCAGAATCCCGAGAACCACGAATTCCGCGGGGAGTTTGTAGCGCAGCAGCTCCGGTGAAAGAAACGACCAGATCTGATCGCACCCGCTGGCGATCGAAACCGTGATGGTCAGAACGTAGTCGACCAGAAGCGCGCAGCCGGAGACGACTCCCACGCGGTTTCCGAGCAATTTTGTGGCGACAAGGTATCCCCCGCCCCCGCCCGGAAAATGCTGGATCAGATTCGAGTACGCGATGGAGATGACCGCGATCGTGACCGCCGTCATGGCCACCAGGATGATGGACATGTGCGCATGCGCGCCGAGCGCCTTGTACGCTTCCTCCGGTCCATACGCCGATGACGAGAGTCCGTCGGCACCCAGACCCACCCAGGCCAGGAAAGTCACCAGCGATACACGATGGAAGACGTGCGGGTCGGTGACGTCGCGCGGCGGCCCGATGATCAACCGCCGGAGGCGCGAGCCTGGCCTTGCGTCAGGCATTGCCGATGACGACGACGTCGAATGGGCGCGCAGCGCGCACAATGCGGTCGATCACGCCCCGCCGCAGCCGCCGTAGCAGGCCCGCACGTTTGGGAGCGCCGAGGATCAGGACGTCGATGTTCTGACCACAGGCCAGCGCCATCAGCGTTTCCGCGACATCATCGCCTTCGCAAAGGAATACCGTGCCGCCCGCGCGCATGGCCAGCTCCGCCTGACACAGCGCATGTTGGGCCGGCGCGGTCGGCATCGCGTGGTTGCAGACGATGAAAGCAATCCAACGCGCGTTCAGCGTGCGCGCAAGCTCGGCCGTGCGATCGACGAGAAGATTGGCAACCTCGCTGTCTGTGGGAAGTGCAACTCCGATGGCACTCGTCACAAATGCACGATCGCTCGCGACCGCAAAAGAAGTCCGGAAGGACTTCGAAAGAAGTTCGAAAGATCAGAGCGGCTCGGCGATGAAGCGGTATCCGATCCACGGCTCGGTGACGATGTAGCGTGGATTGGCGGGGTCGGGCTCGATCTTCCGGCGCAGCGAGCCCATATGCACGCGGACGGAGTCGCGGGTCGCGCCGCCGGCACCCCACACTCGGGCGATGATCCGATCGAGCGTCAGCGGTTTGCCGGCGTGGATGGCCAGGAATTGCAGAATTGCGAATTCGGTCGGTGTCAGGCGCACTTCTTTGCCACCTTGCGAGATGCGGCGATGTTCCAGTTCGATGGTCAGATCGTCGAATCGCAAAACGCCGCTGCCCCCCGTCCTTCGCAACTGCGCGCGCGTTCTGGCGAGCAGTTCGGCCACCGAAAACGGTTTAGTGACGTAGTCGTCGGCGCCGAGGTCGAGGGCGCGAACTTTGTCGTGATCGCTTCCGCGCACGGAAACGACGATGATCGGCGTCTGATGTTCGCGCCGGATCGCACCGATCAGCGCGAATCCGTCGGCGCCCGGCATGGCCAGATCGGTCACCACCAGATCGGGTTGCTGGTGCCGAACCATCGCGATTGCTTCGTCGACGATGCCGGCGCTGAGCGGCTCATATCCTGCCGCCGCATATTCTTCGACCAGCGACTCGCGAATGTGAGGATCGTCGTCGACAACCAGAATGCGCGCGCTCATGATGCCACCATCGGCGCGGACGGCAGATCGATGACCGCGCGCGTTCCGCCGCCCTCCCTCGCCCTCACCTCCACCCTTCCCCCGTGGGCCTCGGCAAATGCGCGTGCGATGTGCAGGCCCAGCCCGCGCCGCGCCGTGTCGCTGGAATCCGAGATGCCCTCACCGCGATCGAGAATCTCGACGCGCGTCAGCCTCGAGTCCGCGGGGTGTGAGGCGGCATGCAACTCGATCTCGGCTCCCGGCGGCGACGCGCGATCGGCATTCTCCATCAGGTTGACCAGGATTTCGAGAACCAGCGAAGGATCGACGTCGAGCTCCGGGCATTCATCCGCGATTCTGATCTTCATCGGTCGCAGCAGCGGAAGATTCTCGCGAGCGGCGCGGAACAGATCGGCGGCCGGCGTCGGCTCGCGACTGGGCCGGACCATTCCGCTCTCCAGACGCGCCATGGCCAGGAGATTGTCGATGCGACGATGCAGGCGCTTGGTCTGCTCCTCGATCATCTCGGCGGCCGTCGAGGTGACGCCCAGCGACGCCAGCTTCCGGCGCAGCGCAGACACCTGCAGCGTGATCGTCGTCAGTGGCGTGGAGAGATCGTGTGACACGGCGCGCAAGATCGATGTTTTCAAATCATGACTCGCGGTGAGCGCTTCCAGACGCGCGCGGGCCTCGATGAATGTTTCCCGCTCGACCGCCAGCGCGATCAAGCGTGCCACCGCCTGTAGCGCCGCGCCATCGGCGCGTGTCCCGTAAACGACGAGAATTCCCGAACGGTCGCCGATCGTCACGGGCACTCTCACATTGCCCTCGACCGGTCCGAGGAGTTTGTACATCTCGAAGTCAGCAGCCGATCCGATCCACCGGTCATCCAGCAGCAACCCCCCGCCGCGCGCGCCGAACGTTCGGAGCGCGCGAGATACCGCGTTGTCGAGGCTCTCCGATGTAAAGAGATCGATTGACAGGTCGTACAAAGCCTCGATCTCGCGCCGCCGCGCTTCGGCTTCGATCGCCCGACGACGCGCGCGCGTCACCAACTGACTTGTGATGATCGCTGTGACCAGGAATGCGCCTAACGCGACCCAGTTGGAAGTGTCGGCGATGTGGAACGTGCCGACGGGCGGCAGGAAAAAATAGTTGAAGCAGAACGTCGCTAAAACCGAGCCGATGACGCCCGCCGTGACTCCTTGCCACACCGCCAGCATCAGAACTGCGACCAGATATGCAAAACCGGCGGTGATGCCGTTCGCCTGAACGTGAACGGCACCCGTCGTAACAATTGCGATCAGTGCGCCGGAGCTGAGGATCGCTTCAGCCGCGGCGCGGAGACGTGGGAGCACCGTTCGCGGATTTTACGCCTCCTACATCAACCCCGTCGCCTGCAGCGCCGGAACGATCGGACACACCTGTGAGGCTCCGCGAATTCCTTCCAGGCGCTGGAGCTGATCGTCGTCTAGCAGCTTCTGGAACTTGCTGGCGCTGTCGGCGTTGACGGCGGCAACCTGAGCCTGCAGGCCCCGCAATTCGATGAAGGCATTCCCGATCGCGACCGGATCGGGATTCGGTGAGGCCAGCGCCTGCTCGAGGGCCTGCCGCTTCGCCTGCGCCTGCTGCGCGATAGGCTGGATGGCCGCCTCGCGCGCGTGCAGAATCCCGCTCCAGGCCGTAACCTGATCGTTCGACAACTCCAGAACGTGAGCGATCACACTGACGGGATCGGGCTGCTGCGCGAAGATCGGTAGGGCACAAAGAAACGTAGAAAGAATGAGAGCGAAGCGTTTCATGACGTCCTCCATCGATGCATTGGTCGCTTCGAAAGCGGATGGATATGACGTCATATCGCCGGCGACCCGAAGCCACCAATCTGCAACTGATGCCGTCATGGAGATTCCGAGTGAGATCGAGCAACTCCACGCGGCGAGTTTCGGCTGGGCGATGTCGTGCTGCGGCCGCAACCATGATCAGGCGGAGGAAGTCCTGCAAGACGTGTACGTGAAGATCCTGGAGGGCAAGGCGCGGTTCGACGGGCGATCGTCGCTGAAGACCTGGCTCTTCGCCGTGATTCGGCGGACCGCGGCGGCGCAGGCGCGGCGGCGTATCCTCCACGATTTCCTGACGGCCAGGTGGGCGCGCCGCGAGCTCGAGCCGCTCTCCGACACGGCCGATTCCGCCGCCGAAAAGTCGCAGATCTCCGCAGCGCTCATCGCCGCACTTCAGAAGGTATCGCGCCGGCAGCGTGAAGTTCTCGAGCTGGTCTTCTATCACGACATGACGATCGAACAAGCCGCCGCCGCCATGCACGTCTCGCTGGGCTCGGCGCGCGTGCACTATGACCGCGGAAAGAAGCAGTTGCTGGCGCAGCTCAACGGGAAGTTGACGCCATGAACCTCCACGACGCTTTCGTGACGCTTCGCAGGGAAGAGGCCGCGCGCGCGCCGCGCTTCGATCGCATGTGGCACGCTCGACCGCAGCGCCGACTCGTTCCCAGGTTTGCCTTTGCCACCATGCTTCTGATCGTGGTCGCGCTTTTCTTCGTCGTCAGGCGGCCCGAGCCGCCGCGGCCTTCGATCAGCGCCTGGAAAGCGCCGACAGACTTTCTGCTGGCCACTCCCGGCCGTGAACTGTTGCAGAGAACTCCCGAATTGAGAGGACGCTATCAATGAAACGTCTCGTCGTCGTCGCCGCCTTCTTCGCCGTTTCGGCCCTGGCGCAGCAGCCCACGCCGCCGCCCGATCAGGACGATCCGATCGGCCGTCAGCTCTTCCCGCCCGAGCTGATCATGTCGCAGTCGCAGAAGCTGCACCTCGATGACAAGCAACGCGCGACCATCAAGAGCGAAGTGCAGCGCGCGCAGTCGAAGTTCTTCGATCTGCAGTGGGAAGCGAAAGAGGCCGGCGACGCCATGGCGCAGATGCTTCAGCAAACGCCGATCGACGAAGCGCGCGTGCTCGAGCAGGCCGACAAAGTGATGTCGCTCGAGCGCGAGATCAAGAAGATTCACCTCTCGATGCTGATCCGCATCAAGAACTCGCTGTCGCGAGAGCAGGTCGCGGAGCTGATGCAGATACGGCGCGAGATGCCGGTCAGAAAGTGACCGTCGCGACGATCGTGTCCTGGTAATTCAGCCCGGCCGCGCCGGTCTGCGGGTCCTGTCCAGCGGCCACCCGACCATACGCCGTGGCCGTCAACGCCGTGTTTTTCGAGGCGGACGGACCGAGCGTCACGGTGCTGACCGCGTTCCACACCGTCGTGCGGCCGGCATCGTCGTAGATTTCGTAGGTCAGGTAATTGCCGGCCCCGCCGGCGTCCTGCATCCGGCGAACAGCGCCGGAGGCATTGACGCCGAGGTTGAGCGAGATCACGCCGCTGGTTCCCTTGGTGCAGTTGATCGTGACCGTTCCGGTCTGATCGAGCGGCGTGGCCGAGAATGGATCGTAGGCACCGAACGCGATGGCAAATGCGCCGATGGTGCATTTGGGCGCGACCGAGGCCGTGATGTTGTTGGTGTTCGTCGTCGAAGCGCTCCCCGCGAAAGACGACGTTGCGACGAGAAACGAGACACCGATGAACAAACGTGCGCTCTTCATAGCTACCTCTCTCTGGATAAACCCGGTTGCTGAACCCGTCCCGGCATTCATCCGCTCGCCTGCGAGGCAGTATCGAGCGCGCTCGTTGGGAGATCCGCAATTGTACGTACGTTGACTAAGCCGAAAATGTGACGGGCGTCACACTTTCCATAAGGGCGGAAGGGCGGCGGGGCTTGGGGCCTGACCCCGTTTCTTGGCTGGGGAGGGTGGATTCGAACCACCGGATGTCGGCTCCAAAGACCGATGCCTTACCACTTGGCGACTCCCCAATGGTGACGCGGCAAGCCCCACAACCTTATCAAAGTAAACCCGATTCCAGCGCCTTGAGCACCGCGCGGGTGCGGTCGCGCACGCCAAGCTTCGACAGAATGTTCGACACGTGATTCTTGATGGTCCCCTCGGCCGTGCCAAGGGCGTGGGCGATCTCCTTGTTGCTGTAGCCGCCGGCCATCAGACGCACGACCTCGCGCTCGCGGTCGGTGAGGTCGGAAGGTGGTGTCGATACGGCGGCAACACTGCGCAGAAGCCGTTGTGTGATCGCGGGCTGAAAAAGCGTTTCGCCGGCGGCGATCGCGTGAATGGCGTGGATGAGCTGCTCGTACGAGACGTCCTTCAACATGAATCCGCGCGCGCCGGCGCGGATGCCTTCGAGAACGACCGCGCTGTCTTCGAATGTGGTGAGGATCAGCGTCGGCGGAAGCGCCTTCGCGGCGGCGAGCTCGCGCAAGACATCCACTCCGCTCTTCTTCGGCATCCGGATGTCGAGGAGCAGAACATCGGGCTGGGTCTGAGGGACGCGCGAGATCGTCTGCGTTCCATCTTCTGCTTCGCCGGCGATTTCAATCTCGCGATCGAGCTCCAGCAGCCGGCGAATCCCCTGCCGGACGAGAAGCTGATCGTCCGCGATGAAGACGCGAATCACGGCAGAATCGCGATGACGCCGAATCCGCGTCCGGGCTGATTGACGATCTGCAGCTCGCCGCCGGCTGCTTCGACTCGCGCGCGCATGCCCCGCAACCCAAAGCCATCGGGCGATGCGTCGCTGCCACGGCCATCGTCGTGAGCGCGAAGCTGCAGATGTCCCTGGCTCCGTTCGATGGTGATCCAGAGATTTTCGGCCGCCGAATGCCGCGCCGCATTCGTGACGATCTCCTGCGCACAACGAAGGATGACGTGACTGAGCGTCAGGCCTTCCTCGACCTGCAGGTGAACGCGCGGCCGTGGAACATTGGTGGCCAGCTCTTTGAGCGATGCTTCGACATCGACCGGCTCGCTGTCGGCCACGATCTCGCGCACATCGGCCAGCAGTCCGCGCGCGAGCGACTGCGCTTTCTCGACATCCGCTCTTGCTTCGGCACCTTCACGCAGCAGCGCGGATTCGAGATTCAGGGTCAGCGCTGTCAGATGATGTCCCAGGGAATCGTGAAGGTCCTGCGCGATGCGAAGGCGTTCTTTCATCCTCGCTTCCCGCTCCACGATCTGGAACGTGAAGAATGCCAGCAGCTGAAACCCGAAATACGGTGGCGTGAGCAGAAAAGCCGCCCGCCCGTTCCAGTGAATCGCGATCGCGGCGGCCAGAAGAGTCGTCTGCACCGCGATCCAGATCAGACCCGTTTTGCGCGAGACTCGGATTCCGAGCTGCATGGCGATCAAGACCAGCAGCGTCCCTTCGAAGCCGTCGCAGAGAATGGCAACAACGACGACCACGCACGCGGCCTGCATCGCCAGGAGCGACAATCGCGGCCATCGGAGATCGGCGATGAAGAGCGCCGCGAACAGCAAGTACGCGATCGCCCATCCGATCATCAGCGATGTTGAATTCGCTCCTCCCTGAATGATCACCGGGAGTGCGACCATCACCCACACCATCAATCCCGCGATCTGGAGAAGCCGTGGCATGGCGAAAGGATGACACAGTCATGCACGCCGCCGAATAGGCCATCCGGCACATGCGCATTCTTCGGGGAGCGTCTACTTTGTATGCATGCTTGCAATCATCCTTACTGCTCTGCTGACCGCTGACGCCAAACCCGCCAGAAGCGAAGTCACCAAGGCGCTCTTCACACTCGTCAATGGCGAGGCCTTCATCGATCCAAAGAAAAATGAGGCGTTGCAAGCCATCCTCGCGCGCCATCCGCAGCTCGACCTCTACGAGACCGCTGCCCTGGGAACATCGGAACAACTCGAGGCCATGCTGCGCGACGATCCGGACGGGGTGAGGCGGCCTAACAACTTCGGCTGGACGGCCCTGCACATGTCGGCCTTCGCGGGAAATGTCGCCAATTCCGAGCTGCTGATTCGCAAAGGAGCGGAGGTCAACGTTCGCGCGAAATCGAGGTTCCTCAACACTCCGCTGCAGACGGCCCTGCTGTCGGGACAGTATGACACTGCCAGGCTGCTCATCGAGCATGGAGCGGATGTGCTGGTGCGACAGGCCAAAGGCTTCACACCCATGCACGAAGCGGCGCTGTTAGGCCGTGCGGACATCATCGAGCTTCTTCTGGCGCATGGAGCCGAAATCAACTCCATGGCTGACAACGGGCACACTCCGCTGGCCGAGGCCTATCGCGGACATCATGACGAAGCGGCCGCGCTCCTCAAATCGAAAGGGGCGAAGGTCGAGCCGACTCCCGACGAAGAGATCCAGTCCAAAAAAAAGCCTTAGCGCGGATTCGCTGCGTACGCTTCGTGGACCAGCGCTGTAAAGTCCGCATCGAGCTGCTCCGGATCGGTGATTTCAAAATCGTGGTCGAGCTCGCGTCTGTATCTTTCTACTCGCTCGAGGGCCGGATGTGTCGCGGGACGCTTTAGGCGATCGCGCCGCGCGCGGTTTCGTCTGCCATGAGCCGTACACGTTGACTGTCTTCCTCTAATGGTGCACTGAACGAACACGTGAGCCGGCAGGCCGCACGTTGACCGTGAGTACGGTTTCTCTTGTCGTCCCTGCGTTGATATACGTGATGCGGAAAATGTGCGTGCCCGCGGCGGTGTACGGCAGGTTTTGCGTCACTATCCCGAACTTGTCAGGTTTTACCGCGCCGGTGACGACCTGCTTTAAAGCATCTGTCACGGTTACCGTACCGGGCGCTTCAGCGAAAATGAGGAGGGAGAGCGAAGCGCCTTCAGTTGGATTCGCGGGGTCGAGTGCCACGCGCAGGCGCTTGTCATCACAGACGTTTTGCAGCGTTTCGAAGCCTAGACTAGTCGGCACAATCAGACTCTTGAAGAGTTCTTGATCAAAATCATTGAAGAAAACGCCACCCTCCGCCGGCAGAGAACTTAGTGGAATCGTCATTGTCAGCTCAAAGGCTCCCCCGCCCACACCGCGCAAAACCGCGAGAGCACCAGCGGACGCATAACCGGTGGCTGCGCTCAATGCGAGATCGGTGATTCCATCGCCATCAAAATCGAACGCCGACACGGAAACGATGAACGGAACCGCTGTGAAAGTGTTGATTACCGGACGAAATGTAGCCCCTTGATTGATAAAGACCTCCAAGCCGCCGTCCCATGTGAGGATGTCCGGCAGGCCGTCTCCGTTGATGTCAATGACGGCGACACGCGCCGTATTTTGGGTCACGATTTTCGATGATTCGCGATAGGACCCATCCGAACTTCGCTTCAACACGCGGATTGCATCGGCGTTCCGCCCAAACGTAATGATTTCCGAGGTGCCGTCGCGATCAAGGTCGGCGGCTGTGAAGGGTACCGCGGCACTTGAGAATACGGTCATCAAATCGATCGATCGATCTGGCCGAATCTTGATGGCCTTCACGAGGTTGTCTTGTTCCGTGAAAATGACTGGAGAGTTGTCCAATTGTGCCAAGACGGCCGTGCTGACGCCATCGATAACTGATACGGGATCGGAAAACCGCATCGAGCCTTTCCCAAACAGAACTACCAACTGCGACCCGATCAATCCGGCGATGTCGTTTTGGCCGTCTCCGTCGAAATCAGCTACAACCGGCTTTCCAGTCAGGTCTGCCAACGCGGCTCGCTTGGAGAACTCTCCCATTGCGTCAGCGCTCAGAATTTGAAAACCTTTCGGCTGCGGCGAGCCATCTGTCGGTTGAGCGTAACTTGCGACGACATCGCGGAAACCATGCCCGTCCATATCCGCGACAACAAACGATCCTGAGCTCATTGCGGCATCCAGCGGGGCTGCGGGGAACCGCCGATTCGTGACGGGTGAGTGCAGAATGTAGAACTCCGTTCCGCTTGCGACGATATCTGGTAAGCCATCGCCATCAGCATCAATTACACGCGCTGTCCGAATGCCCGGCAAAGAGAAAAGCGCGGGCTGCTGAAACGCGCCATCAGACGCACCCCACATAACGCCGACGATCGACGCGGGGTAATCACTACCTTCCGTAGGCGTAGTCTTGTACACCACGATGTCCGTATTTCCGTCAGCATCGACATCGCCGACGCCGGCAAGGTTGAACCCCGACAAGTCACCGGTATAGGCGAACTTAACTATCGGGGAGCGGGCGGTTGCGTCCACTGTTACAATGCCTTCACTTCCGAGAATAAACAACGTCGAGGCACGGTCGTTTTTATGTTGCGCCACCGCAAGCCGGGGCGAGCTGATTTTAGGAATGTCGAGAGACTGAGAATCAAATTGAAAGTTACCGCGATTCCAATAGATGACGATAGAAGATCCCGGCAGTCCTACTGTCGGAGGCGGGACTAACACAAAATCGATTCTGCCATCGCCATCGAAATCCGCGGCAATAAACGGATCCCAAGAATAAAACGGTCGGACTGATAACGGATATGAGCCGCGCAGCCGAAATGTTCCGTCAGCATTTCCTCCATAGAACAATAACGCGGACGGCGAGTCATAGGCGTAAATCGCGTAATCGAGCCGTCCGTCACCGTCAAAATCAGCGAGCATCGCGTGGCGTTCATCCAGAGATCTGAAGTTCTGAAATGCCCAGAACGGAGCTTGAAGTGTTCCATCGCCTCTGCCTAACGCCACGCGCAGCTGCCCGCCATTAGAGCCGATTAAGTCCAGATTACCGTCGCCATTGAGGTCTGCAGTGGCGACTGAATGCAGCGGCGGAAAATAGCCGTCCGTGCCGTATTCGGTCGCGCTGTAGACGTCGTTCCCGCGATTCAACAGAACCGTTAGATTGTCGGGCTTCATGTCAACAATATCGGGGCGGCCGTCATGGTTCAAATCGCCAAAGACGAGATCGTTTCCGCTAATCAGCGTTGGCCGCGCGGCACGAAGTGTTCGGAACGAACAGGGCGTATCCGCAAGCGCTGACACTGCAAGGATCACCGCGAAGACGAAAGGCCAGGTCCTCATATGGGAAACTTTAGACGCCACTTATATCATCGGCTTTGAGGGCTCGATTTCCAAAGTCCGATTCCGTCTCTCGATTTTAAGCGACTGCGCCACGTGCGGTTTCGGAGGGATCCGTGAAGGGGAGCTGCTGCTGTTGCAGCAGCGGAAGGGTGACCGTGAAGGTCGATCCCTTTCCGAGGCCTTCGCTCTCGGCCGTGATTTCACCGTTGTGGAGATCGACGATGTGGCGCGCGATCGCGAGTCCGAGCCCCAGGCCGCTGCGCTTGCTGGAGCTGCCGCCCTGCCGCAGGCGCTCGAAGACATGGGGCAGAAACGCCGGTTCGATTCCGTCGCCTTCGTCGCGAATGCGAATGCGGACTTGAGCGTCGGCGCGATGCAGTTGCAGATCGATCTGCTTGCCGGGCGGCGTGAACTTGATGGCGTTGGACAGGATGTTGCCGATCACCTGCTGCATTCGCGTCCCATCGGCCTCGACCAGATCTTCGATCGGCTCGATGTCGGAGGTCAGGCGCACGCCGCGTTCGGCCGCGTTAGGCCGCGCGATGGTGACCGCGGCCTCCACAACCTGCGACAAATTGGTCGGTCGAAGATCGACATGAAACTTGCCCAGGACGATGCGGGAGACGTCGAGCATGTCGTCGATGAGCCGCTTCTGCAGCTTGGCGCTCGACTCGATCATCTCCAGCGCCTCTTTCAACTCATCGGCGTCGTAGTCGCCGGCGCGGAGGAATTGCACCCAGCCCAGGATCGACGTCATGGGCGTGCGCAATTCGTGTGACAGCGTCGCGAGGAAATTGTCCTTGGCGCGATTCTGCGCTTCCGCTTCGCGATACCGCCGCTCGTTCTCGGCCGCCTGCGCTGCCGCGCGCTTCTCGGTGACATCGCGGAACGTGATCACCGATCCGAGGGAATGGCCGCTCTCGTCCTGGATCGGTGAGACGCGAAACTCGACCGGAAAACTTGTCCCGTCGTCGCGGAAGAACGTCGCTTCGACTTCATCGCGAGGCCGCTGTCCGTGCAGCGCGTTGTACAACGAGCATTGGCGTTCATCGCACGTCGCAATGCCGGGAACGGACGGATGCAGCAGCGAGTGAATGTCGCGTCCGGTGACGTCCTGGGGGTGCTTGCCCAGCATTCCGGCTGCGGCCGGGTTGACAAAAGTCGAGATACCCTCCAGATCGACGCCAAAGATCCCTTCCGCCGCCGCCTTGAGAATCAATTCGTTGTGACGGCTCAACTGCCGAAGCTGTTGCGCCTGATGCTTGATCGCTTCGCGCTTTCGGAAGAGCTCGACAAAGACGCTGACCTTGGCGCGCAAGACCTCCGGATGAAACGGCTTGAAGATATAGTCGACCGCTCCCAACTCGTAACCGCGGAAGACGCTGGTCTCGTTGCGGCTCATGGCGGTCAGAAAAATGATGGGCGTGTCGTGCGATTTGTCCCGCTCGCGGATCAGGCTGGCGGTCTCGAATCCGTTCAGATCGGGCATCTGCACGTCGAGCAGAATCACTGCAAATTCGCGATTGAGGAGGGCTCGCAGCGCTTCGCGGCCCGACTCGGCCTTGACCAGGTTCTGGTCCATGTCGGCGAGGATCGACTCCAGCGCGAGCAGGTTCGCGCTTTGATCATCGACCAGAAGGATATTGACGCGTTCGTCGGTCATGGTGTCAGCGCTACACGGCAGTGTTCGGCCACAAACGCCGCAATCTCTTCAAGATTCAAGATTTGATCCACGACTCCAGTCGCGATGACGGCCTCCGGCATGGTGGGCGCCTCGGCTGTTTTCGGATCTTGCACGATGACCGTGCCGCCGCGCTGTTTGATGCGCTGCGCGCCGGCGGCGCCGTCTTCGTTCGCGCCGGTCAGCACGATGCCGATGAGATTCGGGCCATAGGCGTCGGCCGCCGACTCGAACAAGACATCGACCGACGGCCGCGAATGGCGCACGGCCTCATCGACAGACAGATTGAATTCACCTTTTGCGACCAGGAGGTGATAGTCCGGCGGCGCGAGATAGACCTTGCCCGGCTCGATCCATTGTTTGTCCACCACGTCCACCACCCTCATGTGTGTCGAACGGCTGAGAAAGGCCGGCAGACTCTCATCGGACCGACGATGGCGATGTTGTGCGACGGCAATCGGGACGCGGCAATCCTGTGGCAGTTTCTTGAGGATTTTCTCGAGCGCGTCCATGCCGCCCAGCGAACAGCCGACCACGATCAGCTCAGGCGTCAGGCCTTGGGCGTCAGGCGTCAGGTCCGCCCGCCCCGTTTTCTCTGACGCCTGACGCCTGACGCCTGTCACCTGATTCTCCGGTACAACTTCTCTTCGTTATCGATGACTTCGTAGTTGTCGGCGACGCTGGTGTACTTGACGGTCTCCTTTTTTCCGAGCCCGAGGATTCCGAAGTTTTCGAAGCTGTCGAGGAAGAGTTTCTGCACGCGCTCCTGCAGCGCGCCGTTGAAGTAGATCAGAACGTTGCGGCAGAAGATGACGTTGAAGTGATTGAAGCTCGCGTCGGTGACGAGATTGTGCTGCGCGAACACGACGTTCTCACGCAGCGACGGGCGAAAAATCGCGTAATCGTATTTTGCGACGTAGTACTCGGAAAATGTTCCCGATCCGCCGGCGGCGATGTAATTGCTGGTGTTCTCTTTCATGGAGCTGATCGGAAAGATCCCTTCTTTCGCGCGCTGCAGGACCGCTTCGTTGATGTCGGTCGCGTAAATGCGACAGCGTTCGTAGAGACCTTCTTCACAGAGAAGCATGGCCATCGAATAAACTTCCTCGCCCGTCGAACATCCGGCGTGCCAGATCCGCACAAACGGATACGTGCGCAGCAGCGGGACGACCTTTTCGCGGAACGCGAGATAAAACGTCGGATCGCGAAACATCGACGTGGTGTTGATCGACAGATCGAGAAGCAGCTGCTCCATGCACGCGGGATCGTGCAGGACTTTTTCGGTCAGTCCGGAGATCGTGCTGAGACCTTCAGCGTAGATCCGCTTCCAGATTCGGCGCTTGAGCGAGGGCTGCGAGTAGTCGCGAAAGTCGAAACCGTAATGGTGATAGATGCCTTCAGTCAGCAACTTGACCTCGATGGCTTCCAGATCCAGTTTCTCCTGTTCATCGACGTGAGTTTCGAGAGTGCCGGGCATGTTCCCCACTTATCGGTACAGCCAAACTCGCAACAATGAGACCAACTGCTGCGCGTCGATCGGCTTGGTGATGTAGTCGCTCGCTCCAGCCTCCATGCATTTCTCGCGATCGCCCTTCATGGCTTTCGCTGTCAACGCGATCATGGGCAGATTCTTGAATTCCTCTGTGGCGCGGATGCGGCGCATCGCTTCGTAGCCGTCCATCTGCGGCATCATGACGTCCATCAACACCACGTCGACTTCGGGATGCTTCCCGAGCACATCGATGCCTTCCGCGCCGCTTTCGGCGTAGAGGACCTGCATCTTGTGCCGCTCCAGCAAGCTGGTCAGCGCGTAAATGTTGCGCATGTCGTCGTCGACGATCAGCGCCTTCTTGCCCGCCAGCACCGGATCGGATTCGTGCAATTGTTCCAGGATCTGGCGCTTGTGCTCGGGCAAATTCGCTTCCACGCGATGCAGGAAGAGCGCGGTCTCGTCGAGCAAACGATCGGGCGATCGCACATCTTTGATGATGATGGCCTCGGCCATCCGCTTGAGCTCCGTCTCTTCGCGCTTGCTCAGCTCACGACCGGTGTAGACGATGATGGGGATGTCGTCGATGTGCAGATCGTTCTTCATCCGGTTGATGAAATCGAATCCGTTCATGTCGGGCAGTCCGAGGTCGAGGACCATGCAGTCGAAGTGGCGCTCGCGAAGGATCCGGAGCGCTTCTTCGCCACTCGATACGGTCGTGATCTCGACGTCGCCTTCGCCCCCGATGAGCTCCCCGACGGCCTTGCGCTGGGCCTCGTTATCTTCGACGACCAGCAGCGACTTGTTAGGCCGATCGACGAAACCCTTGATCTTCGCAAACGCGTCGTCGAGAGCCTCTTTGGTCACCGGCTTTTGAATCTGCGCGAACGCGCCCAGCCTTAGTCCGCGTGCGCTCTCTTCATCGGCCGAGATGATATGGACAGGAATGTGGCGCGTTGCCTTGTCGTGCTTCAGGCGATCGAGCACCGTCCAACCTTCCATGTCCGGCAATGCGATGTCCAGCGTGATGGCGTCGGGGTGATACCGCTTCGCCAGCGCGATGGCGGTTTCGCCGCGAGTCGCGATGATCCCGCGGAATCCTTTGTCGCGGGCCATGTCGAGCAGGATGCGCGCGAAGTTGACGTCGTCCTCGACGATCATGACCACGCGGTCGCCGTGCTTGATCTTGTCGCGATCGTCAGACACCTGCTCCTCGATGACGATGCCGGGTTCGACATCGTGGAGCACCGCCGACCTCGGCGGTGCCTCCGACGCCGCTGAGGTCAGCGGCGCTCCACTCTCCACCACCTCCGGCATCCGGGGGTCGAGAGTCCGCAGGGTCGGCATGATGTAGCTCTGGGGCAGATACAGCGTGAAGGTCGAGCCGACGCCTTGCTGACTCGCGACGCGGATTTCGCCGCCAAGCAGCCGTGCCAGCTCGCGGCTGATCGAGAGTCCCAGCCCCGTGCCGCCGAACTTGCGCGTGGTCGACTGGTCAGCCTGCTGGAATGCTTCGAAAATGATTTTCTGCTTCTCGCTCGCGATGCCGACGCCGGTGTCGCTGACGGCGAGAGCGATGACGGTTGAAGCGCGATCGAGCGTCTCATGTCCCGGCGTCCATCCGCCGTTGACCCGTTCGATGTGCAGCGTGACCCCGCCCGTGTCGGTGAACTTGAAGGCGTTGCCGATCAGATTCTTGAGCACTTGCTGCAAACGCGTGCCGTCGGTGTGGATCGCGGGCGGGAGATTGGGGGCCAGCTCGATGTTGAAATCGAGCCGCTTGTCTTGCGCGATCTGTCCGAACGTACGCCCGAACGTTTCGGCGAGATCGCGGAAGTCGATGTCGCCGAGGGTGACGGTCATCATTCCCGATTCGATCTTGGACAGATCGAGGATGTCGTTGATGAGCGCCAGCAGATCCTGTCCCGAGGAATGAATCGTCTTCGCGAATTCCACCTGCTTCTCGCTGAGGTTTTGATCGGGATTGTCGGCCAGCAGCTTGGCGAGGATGAGCAGCGAGTTGAGCGGCGTGCGTAGCTCGTGCGACATGTTGGCGAGGAACTCGCTCTTGTACTTCGACGTCAGCGCGAGCTGATGCGCCTTCTCCTCCAGCTGCCGCTTGGCCGCTTCGACTTCGCGGTTCTTCTGCTCGACCTCTTCGTTTTGTGTGGTGAGCAGACTCGCTTTTTCTTCGAGCTCCTCGTTTGTCTGCTGCAGCTCTTCCTGCTGCGTCTTGAGCAATTCCTCCGAAGCCTGCAGCGACATCGCCTGCTCCTCGAGCCGCTTGTTGGTTTCGGTCAACTCTTCCTGCTGCGACTGCAGCTCTTCGGCTAGTGTCTGCGATTGCGCCAGCAGCTCCTCGGTCCGCGTGTTGGCCTGGATGGTGTTGAGCACCACGCCGATGGAATCGGTGAGCTGATCGAGCAGCGATTGATAGGTCTCGGTGAAGCGCGTGAATGAAGCCAGCTCCATCACGGCGTAGACCTGACCCTCGAAGAGGATCGGCAGCACGATGATGTTGAGAGGCTTGGCTTCGCCGAGGCCGGAATTGATCTGTACGTAGTCATCGGGGACGTTGGTCAGCAGAATGCGCTGTTTCTCGAACGCCGCCTGACCGACGACGCCTTCGCCGATGCGAAACTCTTTCGACAGATTCTTCCGCTCCTTGTATGCGTACGTCGCGGCGAGCGTGAGTCGCGCCTCCCCTTCCTTCGGCGCATCCATGATGTAGAAGACGCCGTGCGCCGCGCCAACCACCGGCGCGAGCTCGCTGAGGATCGTCTGCGAGACGGTGCTGAGATTCTTCTGCCCCTGCATCATCTGCGTGAACTTCGCGAGGTTGGTCTTCAGCCAATCCTGCTCGTTGTTGCGCTGGGTGGTGTCGCGCAGCGAGCGGATCATCTCGTTGATGTTGTCCTTGAGCGATGCGACTTCGCCCTCCGCCTGCACCGCGATCGATCGTGTCAGGTCCCCTTTCGTGACTGCGGTGGCAACTTCGGCGATCGCGCGCACCTGGGTGGTGAGATTCGCGGCCAGTTGATTGACGTTGTCGGTCAGATCGCGCCACGTGCCCGATGCGCCCGGGACGTTCGCGCGTCCGCCCAGCTTGCCTTCCACGCCCACTTCACGGGCAACGGTGGTGACTTGATCCGCGAAGGTGGCCAGCGTGTCGATCATGTCGTTGATGGTGTTGGCGAGCTCCGCGATCTCGCCGCGCGACTCGACCGTCAGTTTTTGCTTCAGGATTCCGTTCGCGACCGCCGTGACCACCTTCGCGATGCCGCGCACCTGATTGGTCAGGTTCGAGGCCATCATGTTGACGTTTTCGGTGAGGTCCTTCCACGTGCCGCCGATACCCTTGACCTGCGCCTGACCACCGAGTTTTCCTTCCGTGCCGACTTCGCGCGCCACGCGCGTGACTTCCGAGGCGAATGAGTTGAGCTGATCGACCATGGTATTGACGGTGTCCTTCAGCTCGAGGATTTCGCCCTTCACCTCCACGGTGATCTTTTTGGACAGATCGCCGTTCGCAACCGCCGTGGTCACCTGCGCGATGTTGCGAACTTGCGAGGTGAGATTCGACGCCATGAAATTGACGTTGTCGGTGAGGTCTTTCCATATTCCGGCCACGCCGCCGCGCACTTGCGCCTGACCGCCGAGTTTTCCTTCCGTTCCGACTTCCCGCGCCACGCGCGTGACCTCGGCCGCGAACGAGTTGAGCTGGTCCACCATGGAATTGATGGTGTTCTTCAACTCCAGGATTTCGCCGCGGACATCGACCGTGATCTTCTTCGACAGATCGCCATTCGCAACCGCCGTCGTCACCTCGGCGATGTTGCGCACCTGACCGGTGAGATTCGACGCCATCGAATTCACGGAATCGGTGAGGTCCTTCCACGTTCCTGCGATCCCCTTGACCTGTGCCTGCCCCCCTAACTTCCCTTCCGTCCCGACTTCGCGCGCCACGCGGGTGACCTCGGCCGCGAACGCGTTGAGCTGATCAACCATCGTGTTGATGGTGCTCTTCAGGTCGAGAATCTCGCCCTTGACCTGGACGGTGATCTTCTTGGACAGATCCCCCTTCGCGACCGCTGTCGTCACCTCCGCGATGTTGCGCACCTGCGAGGTGAGATTCGCGGCCATGTAGTTGACGGAGTCGGTGAGGTCCTTCCACGTGCCGCTGACGCCGCCCACCTGCGCCTGGCCGCCGAGCTTCCCTTCGCTGCCGACTTCGCGTGCAACGCGAGTGACCTCGGCCGCGAACGCGTTGAGTTGATCGACCATCGAGTTGATGGTCATCTTCAGCTCGAGAATCTCCCCCTTCACGTCGACGGTGATCTTCTTCGAGAGATCGCCATTCGCGACCGCGGTCGTCACCTCCGCGATATTGCGCACCTGATTGGTCAGATTGGCGGCCATGTAGTTGACCGAATCGGTAAGGTCCTTCCACGTGCCGCTGACGCCCTGCACCTCGGCCTGCCCGCCGAGTCTTCCCTCCGTGCCGACCTCGCGAGCGACGCGCGTGACTTCGGCCGCGAACGAGCGAAGCTGATCGACCATCGTGTTGACGGTGTTCTTCAGCTCCGAAATCTCACCCTTCACTTCGACCGTGATCTTCTTCGACAGATCGCCTTTCGCAACCGCGGTGGTCACCTCCGCGATGTTGCGCACCTGATTGGTCAGGTTCGACGCCATCGAGTTGACGCTGTCGGTAAGGTCCTTCCACGTGCCGGCGACGCCCCTCACTTCTGCCTGTCCGCCGAGTCTTCCTTCCGTGCCGACCTCGCGCGCGACGCGCGTGACCTCAGCCGCGAACGAGTTGAGCTGATCGACCATCGTGTTGATGGTGTTCTTCAACTCCAGGATCTCGCCGCGCACTTCGACGGTGATCTTCTTCGACAGATCTCCCATCGCGACCGCGGTCGTCACCTCGGCGATGTTGCGCACTTGTCCCGTGAGATTCGACGCCATCGCGTTGACCGAATCGGTCAGGTCCTTCCACGTGCCGGCGACGCCGGGCACTTCCGCCTGACCGCCGAGGCGGCCGTCGGTGCCGACTTCGCGGGCGACGCGCGTGACTTCCGATGCCAGCGATCGGAGTTGATCGACCATGGTGTTGATGGTGTTCTTCAACTCCAGGATCTCGCCCTGCGCCTCGGCCGTGATCTTCTTCGAAAGATCGCCGTTCGCGACAGCAGTCGTGACTTCCGCGATGTTGCGCACCTGACCGGTGAGATTCGCGGCCATCGAGTTCACGGATTCTGTGAGGTCCTTCCAGGTTCCGGCGACGCCTTTCACATCGGCCTGACCGCCGAGTTTTCCTTCCGTTCCGACTTCCTTCGCGACGCGCGTGACCTCCGATGCGAACGAGCGGAGCTGATCGACCATGGTGTTGATGGTTTCCTTCAGCTCCAGGATCTCGCCGCGCGCGTCGACTGTGATCTGCTTCGAGAGGTCGCCGTTCGCGACGGCGGTGGTGACTTGCGCGATGTTGCGGACTTGATTGGTGAGGTTGGCGGCCATGTAGTTGACCGAGTCGGTGAGATCTTTCCAGGTGCCCGAGACGCCCTGCACGTCGGCCTGTCCGCCGAGTTTTCCTTCCGTTCCGACTTCGCGCGCGACGCGCGTGACTTCGGATGCGAACCAGCGGAGCTGGTCGACCATGGTGTTGATGGTGTTCTTCAGCTCGAGGATCTCGCCGCGGACTTCGACGGTGATCTTCTTCGACAAATCACCATTCGCGACCGAGGTCGTGACTTCCGCGATGTTGCGGACCTGACTGGTGAGGTTCGCGGCCATCGAGTTGACCGAGTCGGTGAGATCTTTCCAGGTTCCCGAAACGCCTTTCACGTCGGCCTGTCCGCCGAGTTTTCCTTCGCTGCCGACCTCACGTGCGACGCGCGTGACTTCCGATGCGAACGAGGCCAGCTGCGCAACCATCGTGTTGACTGTCTTGGCGGTGCGGAGATATTCGCCGCGCAGCGGACGGCCGTCGAATTCCGTCGTCATGGTGCGGGAGAGATCGCCCTTCGCCACGGCGCCGATGACACGCGAGATTTCGTTCGTGGGCTGAACGAGATCGCCAATCATCGAGTTAATCGAGTCACAGACCAGGTTCCACGAGCCGCCGGCATTGGGGAGCTGACAGCGCTGATTGAGTTTTCCCTCTTTGCCGACGACAGTAGAGATCCGCTCCAACTCCTTTGTGGAACGCTCCTGCATCTCGACGATTTCATTGAGAAGATCGGCGATTTTTCCGGCGGTGCCGGTGAATTCGACGGGCATGCGCGCTGTGAAGTCGCCCTTCTTCACCGCGGTGAGCGTGCGTACGAGAAGGCGTTCGAAATCTTTGGGCGTGAACTCGGAGGCTTTGTCAACGCCAATGCCGGTAGTCATGGGTCGTCGTCCTTCTTTTGTGTGAACGTGCTACGTCAGGAGCGCGGTCGCGCCCCTCAAATTGTTGGGGTCGGTATGCACCGGCGGAGCCAGTGCGGAGAGGTACACTCCTCTCCTCACGACAAGGAGTTCTTATGGTGCGCACCACGTCGCTCCTCTTCTCTTTTTTCGTTGCAACATCCGTGACCGCCGCCGTCATTACGGCCGCGGCCGCCGGCCAGCGAGTGCGGTTCGCCTCTCCCAGCCCGACGGCGCAGATCCGCGTGCAGATCCTCTTCCCCAGCGGAGACGTGCTGTTCGATTCGGAGTGGAAAGACGGCAACGTCTTCGATTGGCCCGCGGATTCGCTTGCCGACGGCGCGTACCGCTGCGTGGTGATGGTCCGAGACCTGGAAGGCAACGTTGCGCAGAAGGAATCGGCGATCACGGCACAGTCCGGCAAAGTCTCGGTCGAAGATCGGGCTGCTCCCGAACCGAAGGTGACGCTGCTCGCTCACGACGGAGCGAACGGCGAGATCGTGAGCACCAGCGGCGATCTCAAATTCAGCTTCGGAGACTTCCTCGCCGGCAGGGAAAAGGAACGCATGCGATTGACTGCCGAGGGCGATCTGCACATCGAGGGAACGATCCGCGCCACCAGGGGCATCGTGCTTCCCGATGGAACGGTCGTGGCGAGCGCGGAGGCAGTGGCGGCCCGCGCGCCACAGTTACGCCCCAGCAGCCGTCAACCGACCGCGAGCTCCGCGCGTCTCACTCCCCGCCCGAACTTCACGCCCGGCTATCAGTTCGTCGTCAACGAAACCGGCGTCATGGTCGGAACGACGAATCCGGCCTTCCGGCTCGATGTCACCGGCGAGATCAACACCGCCACGCAGTACGACATCGGCGGCACGCGCTTCATGCACAATTTCGGGACACTCAACACCTTTGTTGGTAGCGGCGCCGGCAATCTCACCATGAGCGGCACAACCAACGCTGCCTTCGGCGGTGGCGTGCTTCAGGCGAATACCAATGGCACTTCGAACACCGGCGCCGGCCAGTCGGCGCTCTTCAACAACACCACCGGCTACGACAATACCGCGGTCGGCACCTCGGCGCTTTACAGCAATGTCGGAGGTACTGACAACACGGCAATTGGCCGTTTAGCGCTCTTCAACAACACGATTGGACTGTACAACACCGCGGGGGGAGCCTCCGCGTTGCAGTCGAACGTCGGCGGAGGATCGAACACCGCCTTTGGCTACAACGCGCTCATGAATTCGAATGCCCACTCCAACACCGCCGTGGGCTATCAGGCATTGCTCAACACCACAACCGGCACCCTCAATATCGCGCTCGGCAACTCAGCCGGGTCTGCCATCACCACCGGAATTGAAAACATCGACATCGGAAACGGCGGCACCAATTCCGACACGGAAACAATTCGTATCGGTGTGACCCAGACACGCGCCTTCATGGCTGGAATCCGCTTCGTAACGACGGGAAACGCCGACGCCATCCCGGTCTACATCGACTCTGCCGGCCAGCTCGGCAACGCATCTTCGTCGCGCCGATTCAAATTCGACATCAATGACATGAGCTCGGTCACTGACGGTCTGATGCAACTGCGCCCGGTGACCTTCCGCTATCTCGCGCACGGCCACAACGCCGCGCTGCAATACGGCCTGATCGCCGAGGAGGTCGCGGAAGTGTATCCGGAGCTGGTCGTGCGCGATAAGGATGGGCAGCCTGACGCGATCATGGCTCAGTTCCTCGCGCCGATGCTGCTCAACGAAGTGCAGAAGCAGCATCGAAAAATCGAGGAGCAGCAGAACACGATCGACGCGCTCACGCGCCGGCTGGAGGCGGTGGAGTCGCGGCTGGCGAAGGAATGACGATCCCGAACCTACTGCGCCGGGACGTAGGTCGGGTCCTGAGTCCGATTGTCGATGACGGAACCGTAGGCCGTCACGCGTCCCGACCCCGACGTCACCTCGACGATCATCCGCGCGTTGTATGTGTTCGCCTGCGCCGGATTCATCGACGCGATGATGCTTCCAAACTGCTCAAATTCGTTTGAAGCGAGATCGAAACTCCGTGATCGGCGCGGTCTTCGAATCGGGGAGCACGAGCGTGAGCCGCACGTGCGCGGGATTTCCGCTCAGTTCCACGATCCCGACATTGCTGCGGAACGCCGCCGACTGTTCCAACTGCAGGATCTGCAATCCGCGTTCGCCGACACCTTGAGACGGACTCACGGGGACGAGACGCGAGTAGCGAGCCATTGGCCCTCCAACCTCAGGATCCCCTCTTCGTGAATGTGCAAGTGTAATCTGAAAAACCTGCGGCTGAGGACGCATCCGCAGCATCGAGGACTGGCACGTCGGTCGCTAGGAATCACCTTTTAAAGGAGAGCTTATGAAGAGCTATCACAAGATCGTAGCGACGCTGGCGGCCGCGGCATTTTCGTTGACGCTGTTTGCCGGAGACGCCTCCGCGATGACGACGTCAAGGCATCACCTCAAGAAGACTTCGGTGACCAGCAAGAAGAAGGTGAAGGGGACTTCTGCGAAGCGGCTGCATCGCGTGAAGAAATCGACACCGGGCTACTAACCACTCCACGGCAGCGCGCGCTCCAGCGCGTCAGGGGGGCTGCCGCACACACCTCACATCCGCGCGGCGATTTGCCAGATGATCCAGAAAAACAGGACGAATCCCGCGACCACGATCCAGAAAAGGATGAATGTCGACCACGCGCCGCGCGCAACAAGCCGCGTGAGCGATGGCATGGCCGCGCGCTCGCCGGCGAACCCAGCGGCGGGCATCTGCTTGGAAAGTTCGGTCAGCATCTCGACGTCGTTCCTGGCATCCGGTTCGGGATCGCCGATGCGCCACGATCTCTGCAGGATCAGCACGTCGCTTTCCGGTCCGGCGTAACGTTCGAATCCGGTGAGCTGCCAGCGCTGATCAGTCGTCGCAGTACACACGACCCAGCGCACGCCCGGCGATTGCAGAATTCGTTTGAGGACGTCGCGAAACGGTGTTCGCAGAGCCTGCCGCGGGGACCTCCCGCTCTTCGCTCGAGAATCGAATGGATGAAAAGTCGTCCGGCGATTCGATCGTCGGACCAAAAGGACGCATTCCTTCGAGGTAGTAGTTGACTTCCGCACTAAACCGCGGGGCAAGGTTGTTCGCGGCGACGAACATGGTGCGGATGTCGCGCATGCGGTAGGTGATTTCCGACAACCGAGGTAGAACGCGATGGCGGCGATCGCCGCCATCACGACGAAGAAGAGAAGATAGGTGGCGTTCGGACCCACTAACGCCGCACGACGCGATGGCGATCGCCGCCCTGATGGACGCGAGAGATTCCCGCCGCCTGGGATGTACCGACGCGATGAATGGCCGAGAACAAAGCGAAGGCTGCTGCGGCGAATGTGCGCATATCCACAAAATGGGCGCGTCGGGCAAGCGTGTCAACAGGTAGGATACCGCGCGCAAATGACATCCGGATTCGACGCGCGGCTCCCTGCGGCCGAGATCCGTCCAGTGCGACCGCGCGATCGTGCGGCCATCGAAGATTTTCTGCGCGCGTCCGAGAATTTCACGGCTGAGGAAGTCGGTACCGCGCTCGAGCTGATCGACGAGGCGCTGGCGGGCGATGACGAATACATCGTCAACGTCCTCAGTGCCGATGGCCGGGTGGTCGGATACGAATGCCACGGCCCGGCCTCGCTGACCGTGGGGACGTACGACCTCTATTGGATCGCGGTGGATCCGCGGGCGCAGCGGCAGGGGTACGGGCGCCGCCTGCTGCGCGCAGCAGAGGAGGATGTCGCTCGGCGCGCCGGGCGACTGCTTCTGATCGAAACGTCGTCGAAGCCGAGCTACGCGCCGACGGTGGAATTCTACAAACGGAACGGCTATCACCTCGATGCGCGAATCCGTGACTACTACCGGCTGGGCGATGACAAGCTAGTTTTTGCCAAGGAAATACGCAACGACGCCTACAACGCACACCCAGCCTCCGACCGCTCCAACTAACCGCAGCGCAAACGACCGCGTAAACAGGTGCCCCCTTTTGCATCCCTGATCGCAAGTACCGTCATCGGCACGAGCAACAGAATCGCGAGAAGCCCGAACGGAGCGGCCACGAGAAGGAGCTCACCCGGTCCGTTGATCGTCCGCCCTCCCGAACTGCGAACACACAAAGAATTCCATGCGATGATGCCAGCGAGCCACATCCTTCGAAGAGTGTTCGTCATTGCTGCCGCCCTTAGGCGGTAGAGAGCTTGATGGCGATTGTCACGAACACGAACAAAACACTTGCTGTCAGCAACGTGAGGAAAACAATTGTGAGCACGAATGGCCATTTGGGCGACCGGGTCCTGAGCCAGGACCTCCACGCGCCCTCGAGGGCAAGGCAAAACAAGACGGCAACCGACAGCAGCAACGTGAGGAGTGGAGCCAACCGCACTTCGCCCGGATGCAGTGTCAAATACAGAATGACCGCACCGCCGGTGAGGATCGACACGATCGCGACTAGTAAACGGCCTGAGACTGAGCTTATTGATTGTCCTAACATATGACGCCACCGGCCAAAGAGGAGGCTAAACTGTAACTGCCCGGATGCGTTCATGGACCAACTTCGCTAACCTGCCCCTGTCATACGAAAGAATCTCGATTGTTAAGTCAGGCGCTACGGGCGTGCAGTCGCCGACGCATGGTCTCGCACACGTTCCAGTATGGCGTTCGCAATTCGACCGCGGTCACTACACCAGACGTGAAGCAATGTGTTATCGGTGAGAAGTCTAATTGTCAGGTCCGATGAACGTAAAGTCGTGTCTGCCTTCACAATTTCCATACCACCATAGTGGATTACACGTGCGTTGACACCTCGGATAACAACCATGTCGTCGTAGACGACCACTCTGCTTAAAGGAATATTGCCACCGAGGAGCCATCGATGCGATCGCTCAACAACAGCCGCAGAGCACTCGGCCACCGGACTACGACCCTTCTCTACGGCCATTTGGCGGCGCGAAATGAGGTAAAAGCCGATTGTAGTCATCATTACACCGCCCACAACGATGATTGACAGAATCTCGCTAGTAAACATGGTCGTTGGTACCTGGGTTTATGGATAAACGGGCCAGCTTACACTTACAGGTGAGGATTGGCCCCAACCGTAGCCGACGTTAAAGCCATCAATGTATCTCCCTGCATCCCACCATGGCTTTCGCAGATCAAGGTATCGGCGCGGACTCCACCATGGTTCCTGCCAGTTCGGTCGTCGAGGCGTAATCTGAACACCGCCGCGCGTTCCAGTGCCGAAATTGACAGTGAATGGCGCAGCACAGCTGCCGCCAGAATTACTTAAGTCGGCAAATCCAGCGCTAAAGCCGAAGTCCCATACCACTCCGCCTGCGAATTCCCATTGGAACGGCCTCGGGTCAAGCCGCGCCTGACCAGAACCGACGATCGAATTAAAATAGTCGGGAGAACGACTACCTGCACTAGGTCCAGTAGCCGCCCATGGTGCGACCGGAATGTGACCACCGGTCGAGAATACGATATCAGTCAGTCCGCTAGGATCGTTGCCGTTCACCGGGTCAGCTACCACGTATTGATAAAGATTCGTCCTCCGTCCGGAAAACCCGATTGGATCTTTCGCTGTCCACCGCCCTACCTGAGCGTCGTAGTCTCTCGACCCAAACCGCACGAGCTTTGTATCCGGATCGTACAGTCCTCCCGCAAAGCCGAAGGGCTGGAACCCCGGCGCGGTGTCGGCGAGTACATTGCCAAATTCGTCGTAGCCGATCATCTGCGCGATTGCCCCCGTGCCGGCATCGACGATCACGCGCGGTGAACCGACCCGATTAGTCAAAATGCGGTACGTCACTCCGTTCTGAGTCATGTAGTCTGGAACGTTCGAGTGCGATCCGTAGACGAATCGGCTTACCACCGCATTGTTTCCGTCCAGCTCGGCCACGATCCGAAGCTGATCGCCATACAGCCAGCCTCGCACCAACGTGCCGTTCACTTTCTTCCCAACCCGCCGATTCTGGCCGTCGATGAGGTATTCGATCCCTCTCCCATCAGGCAGGCTCACGGTTCGAAGATTCCCCAGAGCATCGTACCCGTACCGCGTGATGCCGGAGGAATCCGTACGGCTCGACAGCTCGCCGTTTGCGGTGTACGCATATGTCGCACCGCCGTAGGTCAGAAGCCGATCCTGCGCATCGTAGGTCGCGCTCTCGGACGCGCTGCCGCTGCTCTTCGAGGTCCGGTTTCCATTCGCGTCGTATGCGTATCGGGTGACGTTGACACCGCTGGTCACGCTCGTCAGCCGCCCGGCGCCGTCATAACCGAAAGAATCCGCAAACGATCCGCCGTTCACGCTTTCGGTCCGCTGCTGAATCCGACCCCCTGCGTCCCGCACGTAAGCCTCGGCGAAGAGCGGGGCGCCGCTCAATGTCGCACTGTAGCCCGTGACCTCTCCGAATTCGTTGTAGGTGTATGAATCGCTCACGCCACCAACGTTCGTTCCGGTGAGCAGGCCATTTGCGGGATCACGCCGGAGTTGCAGCGCCCCGGCGCTGGTGAGTAAACCATCGGCATCGTAGCCGAAGGCGATGCCGCCCTCGCTCACCTGGCGGAAGTCGTTGTCGTACGCGTATGCGATGCTTCCGCTGACCGCTCCTTTCCAATCGACATTCGTTGGAAGCGACCCGTCGTATTGGTAATTGAGACTTACGCCGGCTGGAGCATTGACCGTGGCCAGCCTTCCGGTTTGCGAACTGTAAGTGTAGCCATATGTTTCCGCCGGAGTCGCGACGGTCGTTAGGCGGCCGGCGGCATCGTAAGCCAAGGCGATTGACTGGCCGTCGGGACGGAGCACGCTTGTCAGTTGACGGTCGCGGTTGTACGCGTACTGTGTATTCCCGCCGCCGGGCACTAATGGAGGCGTGTACTGCTGTTGATCATCGCGCACCGTCCATGAGAACGCGTGCGCCGGCCGCGAGGGAGGGGCCACCGATATGACGTTACCGTTCAGGTCGTAGGCGAAGGCGACCAACCGGCCGTCGGTCAGCGTTTGCTGCGTTGCGCGTCCGGCCTTGTCGTACAAGAATCCGACGCTGCGGTTCAACGGATCGGTGATCCGCTCCACCAGTCCGGAGCTGTTGTATGCAAAGTCGGTGTGGCGGGTGCTTTGTTGGATCGAGGTCAATTGTCCTCTGGTGTTATAGGTAAATGCCGCTCCCGCCAGCCCCGGCATTTGCATCGACGCCACGTCGCCCTGACTGTTGAGAATCGTCGTGACCTGCCTGCCGGCAGGAGTGCGGGTCACAATCGATCGATTGGACGATGTGAAGGTCGTCTGCCATTGACGGCCGTTGATTGACAGAGTCTCCATCAGGCTGGTCACCGATAGTGGATCGAATCGATTCGACAGAACGACCGAACGGCCACTCTGCAGCGTCAGGTGACGGCCGCCCGGCGTCGTAGCAGAACTTGCTCGAAGCGGAGCAAGACTCTGGAAGCGCGGATCGCCCTGGATGGTCTGCGAAGTGCTGCTGCCATCGGCCAGAGTCATCGATTGCGATCCATCGGACCCGCGCAATGTTCTGGTCGTCAGGTGCGTCGACGCATCGGTGTCGACTCGCAGATCGTTCCCTGCCTGATCGCGTTGAATGTCGTGCGTCGTTGTCTGACCTTCCGCCGAGCGAACAGCGACCTGGAATGAGCCGCCAACCGAGGCTGGGCCGGTGATCGAGAGCGAGCCGCCGTCGGCGCGGTCTTCGCGAATGAAGCGGCCCAAATCGTCGTATGTGATCGTCTTGGGGATGCCGCGTGGATTCTGGAAGCCGGTCAGCAAGCCGGTCGCGGAGTACGTCATCTGGAAGTGTTCGCCCGCTGGATTCGCGACCGAGCTGAGATAGCCGTTGTTCATCGTCAGCACGTTGCGATCGCCGAACGGTGATGTAATCGCTGTGGCGTTGCCCGATCCATCGCGCTCCACTATTGTCGCGTTGCCATAGGTATCTGTGATTGAAGTGAGATGCCCGGCTGTGTCGTATTGGAACGCATAGAGCGTTGTGTTAGCCACAGCGTCGACAGTCTTCTGATGACGTCCATTCGATCCGAAGATGGAGACGATCCGCCCATCCGTCGACGGAACGATGAGTCGCCCATCGGACTCCGATGTGTTCGGAGGAGCGATCTTCCGCACGGTCATCAGGAAACCATCCGAAACATAGATCGCTCCATCAACTCCGACCGCCAATCTCTTGGGGAAATCGACATAAGAAGCGGCGGCCGGCGTGCCGTCCGGCGAGTAATCGTTGAAGGCAGGGTTGCCCGCCACCGTCGTGATGATGCCGTTCGGCAGAACTCGCCGAATCGTGAATGTGTTTGAATCGCTGATGTAGAGGCTTCCGTCAGGCGCCACCGCAAGCGCGTCCGGATACGACAGCTCGGCCTGAGTTGCCGGTCCGCCATCGCCGCTGTAGCCAGTGGTGAAAGTGTCGGTACCAGCATAACGCTCGATCACACCCGTCGGCGGAATCCGGAAGACGCGGCCGCCGAGATTCGCACCGTTGACAAACGCGGTCGGCATACTGAAGTAAACGCTGCCATCCCGACCGACCGCGATTCCGTTGACCGGGCCGACGTTCGTTACAAGAGCCGGCCGGCCGGCAGGGAAATACGTCCGTGGCAGCGATGGACTTCCAGTGAGCGCCGCGAATGTTCCATCGGGATCTCTGCGGACGATACCGCCCTGCGTCGGTGCGGTGTACAGACTTCCTTCAGGGCCGAACGCCAGCGCGTTACAGCACGAAAACGACGCGCTCAAGTCCGACACCGCTCCTGTCCCTGGATCGACGCGCGAAAGGCCGCCATTTCCAACGTACAGCAGGCCATCAGGGCCAGCGACGATCGCGTTGATGCGGCTGGTGTTGGCCACGGTGCTCATGATGCCGCCTGGGATTACCCGTCGAATGGCGCCACCAAAACTTCCTTCCGAGAAATAGACGCTTCCGTCGGCAGCCGGCGCGATCGCAAATGGTGCGGTCAATTGCATGTCCGTTGCGAACCCTGTCGGGGCTGTTGAAAGACCCCCTCCTGCGAAGGTCGTGATCGTGGGCCGTTGCAGGGAAGTGGTCACGCTTTCGCCAGGTCCGCGGCTGAGGACTCCGGCATTGGTGTTCAAGACCTCCACAGCGTCGATACTCCATCCTCCAAGGCCGAACGGAGAGGCTGCCAGCTCGCCTAACAAAACATCGCCGTATTGAAACAGCCCGTATTCCTGGCGCATCTGCCGCATTGGAACCGGATCGCTGGAATACATTGCAAATGAGCGGGGGCTTTCGGCTGGCCGCCCGTACCCGAGCAAGTCATACATGTATGCAATCTGAATGTGCGCCACTTGAGAACCCTGAAGCCGGCGGCCGTACGCGTCGAGGCCATCCCACACAAATCGAAGCGATTGGTTAGGCGTCGTCGGCCGCTCATAATGAAACAGACGTCCCGCGATACGGACGTCGACCTCAATCCGCTTCAATGGCGGCGGAACGGTCGCTCCGCTGATGGGAATATCAACCGTGCGGCCGCCGAGGTGACCTGGGACCTGATCGCTGTGATAACTGAGCGAGAACGGCGTTCCGATGATGGAGATCGATTCGCTGTACGTCTGATTGTGACAATCGATGATCGAGTTGCATTGGGTGGCCGGGAAACCGACCGCCGGCGAATATTGGGGCGCGCTGTTCGCCGGCCACGCTGCGCCAGGCGCAAGGAGTTGCAGCGGATAGTTCAAATCCTCTTGCGAGAAATGGTCGGTGGTGATCCGCCACAAACTCTGACCCGGTTGATACAGAGTCGCCAGTTGCTGCAGCTCGTCGGATGAAATCCCCATGGTGGTTGGATCGTCGGGGATTCCGTCGCCATTGAGGTCCACCGTCGCTCTTCCAGCAGTGACGGTCACGACCCGAAGGACGACGCCATTGTCGAGTGCGATCCATGTGCCTCGAATCCGGTCGTAATAGCCGGCCGGCACCGCTGTACCGACGGGAAATCCCAGGAAGTTCTCGACGTAGACTGCCACCGGCTTGGAAAATCGCACGGCTGTGGCGTTGACCGCGACCGCCTCGTCCGCGCTCAGCTCGACGCAGTACGTGTAAGCGCTGGTCGGAGGTAGCGCCGCCGGCATCCTCTTCGGGCCGTTCGGTCCAACTGTGAACTCAGTGGCGCGAACGGTAAGGGTCGTCGCGTTTTGCGATCCAGTCGGGGTTTCGATTGTCGCTGTCGTTCCGGCAGCGATGAACAGCGTCGCGCGCCGAATGCCGTCGGCATCAGCCACAGCGCTGCCACGCGCGATTTGCATCGCCGGCATTCCGAGGCTCACGGTCGTTGCGGCAGCGTCATAGGCCGTCATGAAGACGTCATCCATCACGACGAAATCGCGCCATGGAGTGTGCATGCGACGCTGTGCAGAGATGTATCCGCTCCTTCGGTAGTCGAGCGTCAGATCTCCGCCGCCATTGACGGCGATGTCGTACCAGCCGTCGACTCTCGAGAGCGTGTGGCCGAACTCGGGATGCCCGAGGATCGTGACGCGAACAGCAGACAAGGGCGTGCCGTCGGCGGAGTGGATTTGGCCGCGAATGACCGCGACCCTCGCCGCCTGAATCGTGCCGGGCGTCACCCCGCGCTGTACCGGATTCGGGCCGGTGTAAAGGAATTGCACCGTATCCGAAATCGAGGTAACGACAGTTCCGTCGATCGGCGTCGCAACCGTGGATGGATCTGGCGGGATGGTCTCCGGCGCAGCAACCGTCAGCAGCACCGACTGCGTGAGGTTTGCGAAGGTCGCGCTGATCGAAGTCGTTCCTGCCTTGAGGGCCGCGGCGAGACCGTTCGCGTCGACGGTAGCAATGGTTGGATCTGAACTGTTCCAGCTCGCCCGGCTGGTCACGTCGATCGTTGCATTGTCCGACGCGACGGCGATGGCAGTGAACTGCTGCCGCTGCCCGATGGTGAGCGCCGGCGACGACGGCGTCAGACGCAGCGCCGTAAAGGGTGGCGTGTACTGAAACGTGTTTTGCAGCGTCGCGACACCGTTGGGCGAGCTGACGACCACATCGACCGAGCCGATTGGATGCGGCGGTGCGTTCACCAGCAATTCGGTCGAGGTCGCGTAGGTCACGCTCGTCGCGGCCACGCCGCCGAAGGCGACTCGCATCGCGCCGGGTACGAAGCCGGCGCCGAAGAGTCGCACCACCGTGCCGCTGTTCGGATCGGCGGTTCGCGGATAGATGCCCGTCGCATTCAAGGCGGGATACAGGACGCGAACGGCATCATTCATCGTGTCGGCGATGAAGACCGCTCCTTCCACCAGCACGTCATTGGGCTGTTTGAATTGCGCCGATGAGAGATCGCCGTCGACGAAACCCTCTTTTCGCGCGCCGGCGATGGTTGTGACCGATCCTGACGTGATGAGGCGCAAGGCGTTGTTCATCACGTCGGCAACAAAAACATTCCCGGCGGGGTCGACTGCCACTGCGGAGGGTTGCTTGAACTCCGCGATCGTGGCCGGCCCATCGAGAAAACCAGCGTGGCCCGTGCCTGCGACGGTGGTCACGAGTCCGTTCTCGATCTTTCGCACGGCGTGATTCCCGCTGTCGGCGACGTAGAGGATGCCCGCCGGCGTCAACGCGATTCCCTGCGGACCCTTGAACAGCGCCTGGGCACCCGGCCCGTCAGCGAACCCTGAATGCACGCCTCCTGCGATTGTCGTGACGGTGCCGTCTGGAGCGACGCGACGAATCCGATCGTTCCCCGTGTCGGCGATGAAGAGAATGCCATCGCGTATGGCGATGCCCGCCGGCTGCTTAAACCCTTCAGCGAGAGTCGAGACCACGCCGCCGGCCGTGATGCGCCGGATGGCGTCGTTTCCGCTGTCCGCGACATAAAGCATCTGCGATGCAGCGTCGTACGCCAGCGCGGCGGGCTCTTTGAATTGCCCCGGCGCTCCATCGACGAAGCCGGGCTTACCGTTTCCCGCAAGCACGGCCATCGTGCCGTCGGGACGAACAAGCTTCACCTGATGATTGCCCCGATCGGCGACGGCCACCACGCCGGTCGGAAGCATGATGGCCACTCCCGAAGGAGCTTTGAGCGCGTTCTCGGATAGTGTGAGCGTCGCGACCCTTGTCCACGCCGCGGCGGGTGTCACGGTCAATGCGAGCTGGGCGAGCGACGCATTGTTGAGGAAGAAGCCGACGTTGCCGGATATCGCTCCCTCAGGCACCTGAAACTCGACGACGGTCGCCGACCGGCTGATGATCCTTGCCGGAACCGTTCCGCCATTTGCTGCCGGAAAATTCACGGCCAAGCTGCCCTGATCGAGACCGGAGCCGACGACGATGGCGCGCGCGCCGACGCCGGCTTGCCGCGGGATGACTTCCTGAACGACCTGTGCCACTGCCGAAGAGTTGAGAAACAGAAAGGCGATGAAGATAGAGCAGCGCACTTTGGCCTCCCCTGAGCACTGACCAACGGCGACTTCGCGGATTGTTTGCTTAGTTGCTGTGCTGGAAAGGAGTGACTGGGCGGAGGGAATGGGAACCCTCCGGAGGGAAAACTATTTCTCGAACGGGACGACGTCCGCCGACGATTCGCCCTGCATTGTTAGGCGCAGCTTCGACGATTCCAGCGGCACGGCTTCGATCTGCTCCAGGGACGCCAGCTCCTTGCCGCTGCCGGCCAGCCGCTGCATCTCCTCACCCTTCGGCCACAGCCGCGCGTCGACCGATCCGATCACGGCGTTGTAGCGCTCGACTGTTCTTCGAAGGGCTCCGCCAAGCTCCGCGAACAGCTCCATCACCTTCACGAAGCGGTTGAAAAGGTCCACGCCCGCTTCGAACATCCGCTTGGCGTTCTCCTCGGTCCGCTCGGCCTTCCATCCCGACTCCACCGCGCGCAGCAGCGGAAGCAGGACCATCGGCGAGGCCACGAACACGCGCCGCGAGGCGGCGTAGTCGAACAGCGAAGGATCGGCCATCAAGGCCGCGGAGAGAAAATGCTCGCCCGGCAAAAACATGACCGTGAAGTCGAGCGACTCGCTCATCGATGCCTGATACTCGCGCCGCCCTAGGGTGTCGATGTGACGCCGCAGCGTCTTCGCATGCGCCTGCAGCAGCTCCTGTCGCCGCGCCTCGTTCTCTTCGTTGGCGGCCGACTGATATTCGGTCAGGGGGACTTTGGCGTCGACCGCGATGACGCGCTTGTTGGGCAGCCGCACGATCAGGTCGGGACGCAGACGGCGCCCTTCTTCGCTGAACAGAGTCTCCTGCACGTCGAAGTCGCAGAACTCGCTCATGCCCGCCAGCTCGACGCAGCGCCGGAGCGAGTTCTCGCCCCACGATCCGCGCACCGCCGGCGACTGCAGCGCGTTCGCGAGCCGGGCCGCCTCGCGCTGTCCCGACTGCACCGTGGTCAGCAGCGTCACCAACTGCTGCTGCAGCCCGCCGTAGGCCTCGTTGCGCACGCGCTCCGACTTGACAACTTCGCTGCGATACTGATCGAGCATCTCGCGCACGGGGGTGAGCAGCGTCTCGATCTCGGCGCGCTTGGTGTCGAGCGAGCCGTCGATCTGGGTCTTGCTCATCTGCAGCAGCGACTCCCCCACCGTCTGGAACGCGCGCTGGGCCTCGGCCGCGAAACGGTCGCCGACCGCTCCGTGCGCGCGCTCGATCTCCGCGATCCGCGTCTCCGCCACCGCCCGCCCGACTTCGGCGCGATGCAGCCGCGGCCCGCTCGCGAGCCAGCCGATGAGCAAGCCGGCGATCAGCGCCACCCCCGCCACTACCATCACTGTCAGCATGAAATGATGATGCGGTCAGCGCGCGGCGCGGTCAAGAGCGGAGCGCGCCGGCAGACTCGGAGCCGCGTGGGGTTCTACACCGAGTGGAATCCCAATGAGCGCAACGCTAGATTGTTGTTCGCGCTAGTCTCGACCTATCTAACACCGGCGCGAAGCTCGGCAACGTGCGCGGCTTTGACAATCGTCTGTCCTCCGGCAATCGGATCATCACTGTACGTCAGCGCTCCCAAGCCTAAGGTTGACCTAGCAGCGTCGAGGTTCGACCGTAGCTCCTGAACGTGGACCGCCTTCACCGCGATCCCAATCAGAGGATCGTCAGTGAAGGTGGCTGAACCTAAGCCGGCAGTCGAACGGACGGCATTGACGGCTTGCCGGAGCTCGTACATATGCTGCGCCAACACTATGGTAGATCCGGCGGTCAGCGGATCATCCGTGAAGACCACGGTTGTCGCAAGATCCGCGTTGCTGTAGGCGCCGGGATTGTTTGCGGGATCGAGCGCTCGAACACGGTACAGATAAGCGGTACCCGACGAGGCGCTGCTGTCGGTAAAGCTGGCTGCCGTTGTCGTGTTGTCAATGACGATATAGCCGCCGCTTGTGCGCCGTGAAATCTCATAGTGATCAGCGCCTAAGACCGGCGACCATGTAAGAGCGACGCTTGTACTGGTCACTACTGTCGCAACAAGGTTCGTGGGTGCCGCTAAGCTGATCGATGTGCCAGCGTTGTACACGAATACCGCGAAGTCCTGATCGATGCAGTCGGAGTTTGGCATGCCGGGACAATTCGTATCCGGCACTCCAGAAAACGTTACTTGCCTTCCCTGAACGACTACTGTGAACTGAGTCACGCCGACAGTGTTCGGAAAAAAGATCACGGTTTCGACGTTGTTCTTTGTATCGGGATTGCCAACAACTCCACCACGTAGAGTTGGGATTCCTCTCCTTCATCTGCGCTCTGAGTAGATTCAATGAGATTGTTCCCGGCGTAAGTCTTGCGGTTGGTTGAGTCCCCTATGCTCACGAGAAGGTCAAGATCATTTTGGATAAGAGTCGGTACATTTCCCGAGGGCGCTGGTGCAGGTGCATCGGTCCACACCAACACAACCTTCACTGGCCTGCTTGTATCACTTACCGGATAGGTCGCACTCCACTTCTGACCTGACGCAGTAAACGTTCGCGACGGTGACTGATCGACATACTGACGCGCAGGGGAGTGGCTGACAATATCGACCAGGCTGAGTCGCCCGAAGCCCTGCACCGCATTCGGCCTTGCTGTAATCGCTACCGATGGGTCAATGGTCTTGTCCAGCGCCGTCCGCATTGACCGGGCGCTTGCAACCAGCATCGCTTTGAGAAGCGCTGGACTCGCTGCAGCCGGGTTCGGTGTGCCCCCCAACGACGCAGCATAAACACGACTTGCGATCAAGGCTGCACCCGCGGCGACAGGAGCGGCGAAGCTCGTCCCGCTGTCTATGAAATAGTCCGGGTCGTAATCGGGTGCACTGCCTCCATAACCGATGCAATCGAACCCTGTCGGGATCTGCGGGCTCAAATCCGTTGCGCGCGTGGAAACGATCTGCGATGCTGGCGCGTAGAGATCCGGTTTCGCATATGTGTCCCACCCGTGACCACCGGCTTGCACCAGCGTTCCGTGTTTGCTGTCAGCCATGATGTTTCGGAATGAGTTGGCGTCGGAGTGAGTCACACCAGCACAAAACCTCCACTCGGAAGGGTCGCGCACATCTTCTGCGCCCCCCACCGCGATCACGTTCTTCGAGGTCGCTGGAGGAAGCAGAAGAAGCTGGTTAGAGTCTTGAGATAGGTTTCCCGCGGACACCGTGAGCGTGATGGGACTCAATTGGATACCAGCTCCATCTGAGTCGCGAACTGCCCTGTCGAATAACTGAGATTGAAGCGTGTACATCCCGGTCGCGCTGGGAGTCACATTGTATTCATTGTGAGAATGGTTTTGGATGTAGACTGATCTCGACGTCGCGTCGGGGGCAAAGTCAAGAATCGTTCTTGCAAGCCACTGTCTACCGGCAGAGTTCTCAATTTTCGTCGAAAGAATCCCGGCAGTCGGAGCGATCCCGGTACCGAGGAAGTAACCCACGTTCCCGGGATTGAAATCTCGCTTCCCTGTGGCCGCGTTGCCGGCTGCCACGCCAGTTACCATCGTTCCATGAAACGCGCCGTCACAATCAAGGCAGACACCTGCGGCCTCACAGACGTTTGGCGGTTGAGGTGGTGGAGGATTTGACGGGCAGTTGTTCGACGCATCTCGAGGCGTCAAAAAGAAGCCGCCGTATCTCACGCGTGACGGCGTCAGAGGTTGAAGATCCACGTGTCGCGGTCCGTTCTATAAAAGTGATTGTCAAGGACAGTCCTCTTCTTCGCTGACTGCTTTTCGTCTTTCTTCCTGACAATCAGCTCCGACCGACCCGATGGCGATGATCGTGAGTGCTTACGGGTGGAAGGAACAGTCTTTCC